>ERZ773144.1671-NODE-1671-length-19395-cov-3.976319_pt1 | contig 19395 bp, 19 predicted proteins | sample MGYA00580849_ERZ773144 | MGnify/ENA primary metagenome ERZ773144 (study PRJEB29015, sample SAMEA2737861) | human gut metagenome | biome: human gut; feature: human-associated habitat; material: faeces | place: China | collected 2012 ...
GCTAACGGCTCATATTGGTATGAGAAACGTGTCAATAAACCAGAAGCAAACGAAATTCTGGAATCCCATACATTAAAACACCGCCTGCTACATGCAGTGCTTCAAATACAGATACCTGATATCCTTTTTTCGCAAGATCTCCTGCACATGTTAACCCTGCAGGTCCTGCTCCAACAACGGCCACTTTATGTCCATTGGAAGCAGGTTTTTGTACCTTTTCTTTTACATGTTCCCGATACCAGTCAGCTACAAAGCGTTCCAATCGTCCAATCGCAACAGCTTCTCCTTTTATACCGCGAACACATTCTTTTTCACATTGAGTTTCCTGTGGACATACACGACCACATACCGCAGGCAAAGAACTTGTTTCATGAAGAATATGATAGGCTTTTTCAAAGTTGCCTTCTTTTACTTCTAAAATAAAATCAGGAATTTTCACAGATACTGGACATCCACTAACACAAGGTCTTGTTTTACAGTTTAAACAGCGCTGTGCTTCTTCCATTGCCATTTCTTCTGTGTAGCCAAGCGTTACTTCTTCAAAGTTGTTTCGTCTTTCGAATGCATCCTGCATTGGCATTTCTACTTTTTTTAACGACATATTTGGCATATTTACTGCGCCTCCTTGTTCATTAGATTACAGTTTTCTTCTCTTTTTCTTGTTTCAAATTCACGATACATACTGCTTCTTGCGATAGCTTCATCAAAATCAACCAGATGACCATCAAAGTCTGGACCATCAACACAGGCAAATTTTGTTTCACCGCCAACACTTAATCGGCATCCTCCACACATACCAGTACCATCAATCATAATTGGATTCATGCTTACCATCGTTTTGATATTATATTGTTTTGTCAGCTGACATACAAACTTCATCATGATAAGCGGTCCAATCGCAATCACTTCATCGAATTGTTCTCCATTTTCAATCAGTTTTTTCAAAACATCGGTAACAAGTCCTTTTTCACCTGTACTCCCATCATCACTAACAAGATAATATGCATCAGAAACATCTTGAAATTCCTTCTCCAAAATCACAAGATCCTGATTTCTAAACCCTGCAATACTTGTTACCTGTGCACCATTTTCATGCAGTGCTTTTGCGGTAGGATATGCAATGGCACATCCTACGCCTCCCCCAATGACACATACCTTCTTAAAACCTTCGACTTCACTTGGCTTTCCTAAAGGACCAACAAAATCCTGCAGGAAATCTCCTTCCTTCAGCCTATTTAATTCCATCGTTGTTCCACCGACAATCTGGAAAATAATCGTTATCGTTCCCTTTTCTCTATCATAATCTGCAACAGTTAATGGAATACGTTCCCCTTCTTCATGCACACGAAGAATAATAAACTGACCCGCTTTTGCTTTTTTCGCAACCATCGGTGCTTCTATGACCATTTTTGTAACTGTTGGATTTAAACTTTCTTTTCTTACAATTTTATACATAAGCCGACCCTTTCTTTCATTTTTTAACATACATATTTTACCTGTTTTCTTATCGTTAGGCAACCTAATTATATATATTTAGAAGTTTCAAACGGTATGACAAAAAAAGAAAAAGCGTACACAACGATACGCTTATAAACTGTTATGCAATGCAGTCAATACTGATTTTAATGCATGCACATCCATTTGTCCTGGAGCACTTGCTTTTCCAACCGCACCAAATGTTAAGCAGGAACCAAATACTTCCCCACTTAAACGAGAAATCATTCCATTACTTGCCATTGACATAGTGATAATTGGTCGATCTGCATGCTGTTCAGACATTTCCAATGTTGCTTCCAGTAATGTCAATACATCTTTTTTACAAGTAGGCATGACAGCGATTTTTGGAATATCGGCATGCATATCCTGCATTTTTGATAATCGTTTGATAATTTCTTCTTTTGCAGGGGTTGCATGGAAATCATGATTTGACATAATGACTTTCACATTATGTTCATGAGCAGCAGAAACAATTGTTTCTACTTCTTTGTCCCCGCTGAAAAGCTCCACATCTATCGCATCTACATATCCAGATTTGCTAACTTCTGTATTCAACGCTACATAATCAGCAAGTGCAAGTTCTTTTTCTCCTCCTTCTTTTAGACTTCTAAAAGTCGCAAGAAGAGGTGTGTCTTTGCATACTTCACGGATTTCTTTTGCCATATCAATAACAGAAGAAATATTTGTGACATTTTCAAACCAGTCCATTCTCCATTCAATGATATCAACAGGTGTTTTCATGATATTTTCAAGCTGTGTTAAAATATCTTCTTTTGTTTTTCCAACGATAGGAACACAAATCTTTGGCATTCCTTTTCCAAATTCTACATTTCTAATTGTTACTGTATTCATAAAGTATTTCTCCTTTTTCTTTCCCATATTTTAAATATGTATTATATAATTCATTTCCACATTGTTTTTGTATATCGGCATATACATGTTTACTTTTTTCTCTAATTTCATTAATCAGATCATCTGTTAAAGGCAACATTCTGGTTCCACTTTCTTCAATGATCTTCAATCTGTTTTCAACTCGTTTATCTGCCTGTTTGCGCGCATGATTTCTTGCGAGAAGTGCTGCTTCATCAAAAATTTGTTTCTGTTCAACTGTCAAAGAATCGTAAAAACTGTTGCTTGTTATTAAACTAAGTAAATGCGGCACATGATTTGTTTCTGCAACATAATCCTGCTGCTCATATACCTTTGCGGAAACAATGACTTCATATGGATTTTCCTGTGCATCAATGGTTCCCTGCTGCAAGCCAATATATACTTCCGACATTGTCATGGGTGTAGGGTTGGCGCCTATCGCCTTCCAAAAAGCAATGTGATTGGAATTTTCCATCGTTCGTATTTTCAACCCCTTAAAATCATTTATAGAAGAAATTTTCTTATTGGTTGTCATAACACGAAAGTTTTGATCTGCCAAAGCCATAAGATGAAACCCTCCATCTTTATATACATCAGAAATCTGACTGTAAAAATCTTCATCATCCAAAACTTTACGCAGCGATGAAATATCTGTATAGGCAACAGGCAGATCAAACACAGCAAGTTTCGGCATAAAATTTACCTGTGGAGCACTGCTTTGTACAACAAAGGCAATATCATCGTTTTTACAGCTTTCTAAAAGCTCTCGATCTCCTCCTAATACCCCATTGTCATACACCTTCATCTGTATTTTGCCTTCACTAAGGCGAATCACTTCCTGTGCAAATTTCTCAGCAAATAATCCTGTTACAGTATCACTTGGAGAATCCGTTGCGATAATGATTGGATAGGTTTGAGAAGAAGCAGCAAGATCCTGCTTTTTTGTTTGACATCCAAAACAGGAAAGAAGCATAGCTGCAAGCATCATATATGTATATCTTTTTTTCATACACTAACCTCCTGCCAGCAACAAGGATATTTGCGGCACCAAAGCAAGAATAAGCAAAGCAACCAGGAAAATAAGAACTAATGGCAATGCTTTTCTTGCGATTTTAAATACTTCTATATCGGTTAATGAACTCGCTACAAAAAGGTTTATACCGATTGGAGGAGTAACAAAACCAATTGCCAGATTCACTACCATAATAATACCAAAATGTATTGGATTTATCCCCGCTCCCTGTGCAATCGGAAGCAAAATAGGAGTTAATATCAAAATTGCCGGGCTTGTATCCATGACCATGCCTACTGCCAGTAAAATTACATTCATAATTAGTAAGATGGAAAGTTTCGTATGAAAGTTTGACAAGATAAATTCTCCTGCCTGCTGTGGAATTTGCAGCAAGGTAAGAACTCTTGAAAACGCAACAGCAGATGCAAGAATAAATAGCAATGGTGCAAAGGTACGTATACTTTCTACCAGAATTGCTTTCATATCTTTTAGTTTCAATGTTTTGTATATGAAAACAGAAATAAACAATGCATAAAAAACGGATATTACAGCTGCTTCTGTTGGAGAGGCAATACCTGAATAAATACACCCAAGAATAATAAACGGTGTTAACAATGCCCAAAAGCTATCTAAGAATACTTTTTTAAACCCTTTTTGGTGCAAGATACTAATCTTCGCATGGATTTTCTCTTTATCTTCTCCATAACGTTTACAATACCATAAAGAATACAAAATCAATAACAAGGCAATAAAGATACCTGGCAAAATCCCTGCCATAAACATATCGCCAACACTTGTTCCACTAGCCATACCATATAAAATAAAGGGAATACTTGGCGGTATAATGACCCCTAGCCCTCCAGCAACAGCAACAAGAGCTGTTATGAAAGAGTTATGAAAGTTTTATCATATCCCATCGATACCAGCATAGGAATCGTCATGCTTCCAACTGCGGCTACCGTAGCTGGAGCACTTCCAGAAATTGCCCCATAAAATAAACAGGTAATAATAACTGCACATGGCATGCCTGCCAATCGATTTCCTAAAAAGTAAGCAAAAATATCAAATAAACGTTTGGAAACACCGCCTCTTGCCATCAAGATTCCTGATAAAACAAACATAGGAATTGCCAGTAATGGAAAAGAGTCAATTCCTCCAAGCATAGAGCGAATGATGTATTCTCCTTTTACTGGAAAATTTGGATCCAGTAAAGAAGGCAATAAAGAACTGATACTTAAACCTGCAGAAATCGGTACAGAAAGAAGAAGCAAAACAACAAACAAAAGCATGATCCATAAAGCCATCATTGTACTTTCTCCTTTCTTCTTTGTATGAAAATATGCAGAATATTAGAAATATCCAGTAAAATTTGCTGAAAAGCACGAATAGATGCAAGTACAAAGCCAGCAAGCGGTGCACTTTGTACGAAATACATCGGTAAATGACATGCAGGACTTACCTGCCCACTTTCTATACTGTCCAGCAAATAGAAAACGGCATAGTAAGATAAAGTGATAAAAAGCAGAAATAAAATAAGATTTAAAAGCAGTTGAAATACGACGTATATATTTTTTGGAAACAACTTGATGATTTGATCAATTTTAATCGAAATCCATTTTTTTATACAATAGCTAATGCTTATAAAAGCAGACCAGATAAATAAATATCTTGTGATTTCTTCTGACCAGCTCAAAGAAAAATTAAGAAGATAACGACAGAAAACCTGAACTCCCATAACAAGTGTCATGCAGGACAAAAATAGAACTAACAGAGTTTCTTCCAAATTTTCATCTAACCAGTGAAAAAACTTCATAACCTTCCTCCTCGTACTGTATCAGTATATAGAAATTTTAATATCCTTACAAGTTTTAAACTTTTTCAATGAGTTTATTAAAACGCATATTAACAAATATTGCCAAAATAACACCCAAACCTGTAATAACGATATTCAATATCACAACACCTAAAGGACCACTTCCAGCACTTACTACAGAAGCTAAAGATAAGATTAGATAATTCGCTAAAGAAGAAGCAATCATAATAATACTTGTGATCGTTCCTTTGATTTGCGGGAATAAGTCATTTACAGTTGCGGTTGCAAGCTGCAGCACTCCTCCAGCTGCAAAAAATCCCATTAAGAATCCTACGACTTGACACATAAGAGGTGTTTGTACAAAATACACTGCAACTAATGATAATAATGCACATAATGGATAGACTGCAAGAAAGCGTACCTGCTTGATCTTTTTAACTAAGACTGCAGTAAGCAATACAGCTAAAATTGTACCTGTAGCATAGTATGTCTGAATGGTTTGCGGATTTGTCATTCCAGCCATTTTTCCCAATTCCTGATTACAGTTTAACCATAACTGGAAAGTTGATGTACAAGTGAACCCAATCAAGATCAATGCAATGCTTTCTGGAGTAAATTTAGCGTGTTTTAATTTTTCAAAGAAACCTTCTTCTTTTCCTTCTTCTTTTTCATCTTTTGGAAGTGGAAGTTTTACAACAAGCACACCGATAATCGCAATGCATACAGCCATCAAAATAAACAAAGTTCTAAATGACATATTGTTGTCCGCAACAAATAAAATCATATATGGCAGCACAAGCTGTCCCAAAGAAATTCCTAATTTCGTACACAAAGTAGCTAGTCCGCTGTTTGGCTTTAAAATTTCAACACAAGCAGGAATAACCCCTGTATCTAAGAATGAGTTTGCAGCTCCTCCAATGATTGCGGCAATATATGCCAAATACATATTTGGTGCATAAACAACTCCTACAAAATATACTGCATAAGATAGGATTCCTATAAGAGTTGATATTCTTCTTCCCAGCTTATCGGATAAAGGACCAGAGAAAGGAAGTGTAATCAAACGTCCCAGCCCCATTGCGGCAATTACTAATAAAACCTGTTCTGCACTACAGTTCCACTGAATTGCTAAATCTGCTTTATATTGGCTTAGAATGGATGCCCCAATCCCATGGATAAAAAAGTTTAAATATAATATAAATGCACTTGGATAATATTTTTTATTCATTTTTATGTTCTCCTATATCTTTCCATCTCACTTTAAAAAATAGCTGTGTCAAAACAGTGTTCAACACAGCTTTCCTCTACGTTAATCCTCAATATGTAAAATTTCTTTCATGTATGCAATTGGCATATCTTCTCCTGTCCACATTTTAAATGCAGCAGCACCCTGGTATAACATCATACCTAATCCATTCATACATGGACAGCCAACTTCTTCCGCAACTTCTAAAAGTTTCGTCTTTGTAGGCATATATACAACATCTGTTACGATCAAGTTTGGACGAAGATAACTTGCATCAGGAATTACCATCTGTCCTTCCAATGGTTTCATACCTACACCAGTTGCATTCGCAAACAGATAGCTGTCTGCGATTTCACGACGTAATGCTTCTTTGTCATCCAAATCAAATAATGTTGCCTTACAGTTTGTTTTTTCATTGATATTTTTTACATTTTGTACAGCTCTATCCCAGAATTCATCTTTGCGATTGAAAATGGAAATTTCTTTTACGCCATCTAAGGCAGCTTGGATTTCAATTGCAGTTGCAGCACCACCAGCACCGACAATTGTCATTTTCTTTCCAATGACATCAAATCCTTTATCTTTCAAAGATCTCATGTATCCAATACCATCTGTAATATTGCCAGTCAACACGCCATTGTCATTTACGACTGTATTTACTGCACCGCACAATTCTGCTGCAGGAGATAATTTATCTAAATACTTTCCAATAACGGTTTTGTTTGGCATAGATACATTATATCCACGTACTCCCAATGCCTTAAATCCTTTTACTGCATCTTCCAGCTGTTCTGTACCAACCTCAAATGCAAGGTAAGCATAATCCAAACCAAGTTTCGCAAATGCTTCATTATGCATCGTAGGTGATTTTGAATGACGAATTGGTGTTGCGATCAATCCAATCAATTCTGTGTGTCCTGTAATTCTTTCTGCCATAATCTATTCCTCCTATATTCTAGATTTTTTATAAAGGACTGATGAATGTTATCACATTCACAAGTAACATTATTATAATTGATATAATTCTATAAAAACAATTAAGTTTATTCATCTTTTCTATAGAATTCTTCTATGAATTAATTTTTTGATAAGATGCCCCGATATGGGCATCTTATCAATTTTTTACATAAATTCTTTACGTTTTAAAATATTAATGATATTTCGTCCTTCACTAACCCCATCAATGATACGGCGAGCTCTTACACTGTCACCAATATTGATGATTTCTACATCTTCCTGTGCAAAAGCCTCTTCAATTTCAGATAGATGAGGTGCATAAGAACGCATTCCAAGGCATACAAAACCATAGTCAAAATCTAAACGTTCTATGTTCTCTGCACGTTTTACCATGAAATATGTATCTCCAACTTCCTGCAAAGCTGTTTCCGTTAATACATTTACATGATGTTTTTCCAGCATATCATAAGTTCCAATTTTTGTGACGACATCCAAATCTTTTCCAACAACCGGCTGCATTTCTACAATACTTACCTCTGCATTTCGATTTGCGAAAAATTCTACCACATCAAGTCCAACAGCGCCACCGCCTACAACTACGACTTTTTTACCTGTGCAGTCTTCTGGATAAGAATCAATGTGTGAAATCATTCCTAAAATACCTTTTACTTTTGTTTCATCTTTATCAATATTTTCCTTTAACCCCTTAATTGGCGGTAATAAAGGTGTAGACCCACTTGCATTTATAATAATATCAGGTTTTAACATACGCAGCAGTTTTACATTGGCCTGCGTTTCTGTTAGGGCAATTAGATTTCGAAGTTTTTCTGCACGATGAATTAAATATGCAGGGAAATCATGCAGACGTTTCTTTTCTGGAATCTTAGAAATTGCGACACTTAATCCACCAAGTTCCTTTTCTTTTTCAATCAAGAAAGTCGTACATCCAACTTCTGCTGCAGTACATGCTGCTTCCAAACCTGCACTGCCTCCACCGATAACAACCACATTGCATGGTTTCTTTATATTTTTTTCTTTATATCCATCTCCAATATTAACACTTGGATTTACCGTACAGCGAATTGGACGATTTAAGCCAATACGATGTCCACTGCATCCAATATTACAGGAAATACATTTACGAATTTCATCTTCTTTTCCATATTTCGCTTTGTTTGGCCAATTAGGATCCGCAATCAGCTGTCTACCCAAACCTACAAAATCTGCATCTTCACTTTCAAGAATTTCTTCCGCAACTTTAGGATCTCGGATATTTCCGCAAGTAATGACAGGTTTATTGAATTTTTCTCTTATTGCCTTTGCCAGATAAGATTTCCAGCCATCTTTTAAGTAGTTTGCATCAATCTGGTAATGAATAGAATCTACCAAACCTGCCGATACATCAAGAATATCCACTTCTTCCTGGAAATACGTCAATAGTTCCAATGTATCCTCTAGTGTATTTCCACCTTTCAAAAATTCATCTGCAGAAATTCTAACCAAGATAGGAAACATTGGTCCTACCTGTTTACGTACTTCTTCAATAACCAGTTTAGCAAAGCGTGCACGATTTTGTGCACTTCCACCAAATTCATCCTCACGATTATTGGTTAGCGGCGATAAAAACTGTGAAATCAAATAAGAATGTCCTGCGTGAATTTCAACAGCATCAAATCCGATGATTTGTGCACGTTTTGCAGCTTTTCCATATTTTTTTACGATTTCATAAATTTCTTCCGTTTTTAAAGGACGTGGTGTTTTTCCTCCTTTTTTATTTGGAAGATTTCCAGCGGAAACCGGCTGCATACCAATACGTTCTTCTAATGCACTGGCTCCGGCATGATTTAACTGAATCGCAATTTTTGTACCATGTTTATGCACTTCTTCACACAATTTGTATAATCTAGGCATGTAGTTGTCATGATCGATTCTCAATTGTGTTGTCCCATTGGAACCGCCTGGATAGTCCACACAAGCATTTTCTACGATCAAAAGACCAGCTCCACCCATAGCTCGCTGTTCATAGTAGTCGATATGAAGAAAACTCATTTCCCCATTTTGTTCACCAAAGTTTGTTCCCATCGGTGTCATTACGACACGATTTGGAATCGTTACATTTTTTACGGTAATTGGCGAAAATAACTTTTTATACTTATTCATCTTTTCCTCCTCAAATGAATGATATTTCATTCACAAGTTAACCGTAATTATTATAATCGTTACAATTACACAAAAACAATTTAGTTATTTTACATTATTTATAGATAATATCTATGATTAACTTGTCATTTTCGATATTTCTTTTATATAATAAGGATGAAATGGAGGAAACTTTATGAATTTAAACTATTTATATTATTTTAAAGTCCTTGCGGAAACGGAACACTATACACATGCGGCAACCCTTTTAAAGATTACACAGCCTTCCCTTTCACATGCGATACATTGTTTAGAAGAAGAGTTAAATGCTTATTTATTTGGAAAACAAGGTCGCAATATCAAACTTACAAAGTATGGGAAAATCTTTTATAATTATATCAATGAAGGACTTCTGCAAATCGAAAAAGGACAAAGCGTGTTACAGTCTATAACTTCTCCAAAAAACGGACAAATTGATTTAGGGTTTATTTATACTTTAGGAGCACGATTTGTTCCTCAGTTATTAAAAAGCTTTTTATCCATAGAAGAAAACAAAAATGTCCATTTTTCTTTAAATCAAGGTACGACATCACAGCTGATTCAAGGGCTAAAAGAAGAAAAGTATGACATTGTTCTTTGTTCGCATGTACATAACGAAAAAGAAATCCACTTTCTTCCTGTCGTAAAAGAAAACCTTGTTGTCATTGTCCCAAACAACCATCCATATGCCAATCGAAAAGAAATTGATTTATCTCTTCTAAAAGAAGAAAAATTTGTATATTACTCAAAAAGCAGTGGAATTCGCCCCTTATTAGATTCCTTATTTGAAAAGGTAAATATAGAACCGCATATTGCCTGTGAGGTAGAAGAAGACAGTGCTGTCATGGGGCTGGTAGGTATCAATTATGGCATTGCCATCGTTCCCGATATTCCTTTAATCGATACTTTCCCTATACATAAATTAAAAATTATAAATCCCTCTTATGAGCGCTACATATATCTGGCAACTATGAAAAATCGCTATCTTCCCCCTGCTGTTCATACGTTTTGTAATTTTTTGATTCAAAATGCAACTGTAAATAATATAGAATAGTTTTCATTTTCTTTCTAAAGTTTTCAATCCAAATGAAAAAGCACTTGTTTTTCTTCCTCTATATGACTATAATATAGTTACAGGAGTGATATTCATGCAAAACAAAGCTTTCTTAACTACACGATTTTATTATGTCTTTCGTAAACTCTGAAAATGCAGTCATATAAAATAATAGACTGTTTTTTCAGAGTTTTTATAAGCAAGCATTCAAACATTGGTTAGGAATGCTTTTTTTGTTTTATGAACATTGCTTTTCAGGAGGTAGAAAATATGAGATATGGTCTTATTGGAGAAAAGCTGGGACATAGCTTTTCCAAAGAAATTCATGAAAAAATTGCAGATTACACATACGATTTAATTCCATTAACTAAGCATGAGTTTCATACCTTTATGAAACAAAAAGATTTTGCGGCCATCAATGTCACGATTCCCTATAAAAAAGATGTCATTCCCTATTTAGACGAAATGGACATGCAGGCAAAATCGATTGGGGCTGTTAATACGATTGTGAATAAGAATGGAAAATTAATTGGACATAACACAGATTTTGATGGTTTCCTGTATATGGTTCGCCACCATAACATCCATATGAAAGATAAAAAAGTTTTGATCATCGGCAATGGCGGTGCTGCTCAGGCTGTCAAAGCGGTTGTAAAGCATGAACAGGCAAAAGAAATGATCATTGTTGATATCATAAAAACGGAAGATACGATTACCTATGATGAATGTTATGCTTTGCACAGTGATGCACAAATCATCATCAACACTTCCCCGGTTGGCATGTTTCCATCCATTGATGCCAGTCCGCTTCATCTGGAATATTTTAAACAGTGTGAAGCACTGCTTGATGTCATATACAACCCTATTCTTACAAAACTGGCATTTGCAGCACAAGAACTAGGTATCAAACGTGTAAATGGATTAGAGATGCTGGTTGCACAGGCAAAATATGCCGTTGAACATTTCCTGGATACAAAAATCGATGATGATATCATTGATAAAATTTACAAAGAATTGCTGATGAAGGAATGTAACATTATCTTAATTGGCATGCCAAGTGCAGGAAAAACAACGATTGGAAAAATGCTGGAACAAAGAATGGATAAAAAGTTTATTGATTTAGATGATGTCATTGTTGAAAAAGCAGGAATGACAATTCCTGAAATTTTTGATTTATTTGGTGAAGAAGGATTTCGACACCTGGAAACACTTGTCGCAAAAGAATTAAGTGCCATGCATAACATGATCATTGCGACTGGCGGTGGGACAATCAAAAACAAAGAAAATATGGATGCACTTCGATTAAATGGTATTATTATCTTTATTGATCGGGATATCAACAAACTTATGACAAGTGATCCTAATCGTCCTTTATTAAAAAATGAAGATGCATTAAAGTCTTTACATAAAGAACGCTATCCGCTTTATCAAAAATATGCAAGCATGGTTGTGATGAACAATGAAGCAATTGAACAAACCATAGAAGATGTGATACATGCCTATCAATCCATCATCTTGGAAGCTGTAGAAATATAAGGAGATTTTGTTTATGATTATTACATTAAAAAAAGACGCAAAACAGGAAGAAACAGAAAAACTGCTAAGAAGTCTTGAAAACAAAGGACTTTCTGTCAATATGATACAAGGGGATACCTTTAATGTTTTCGGTCTTGTCGGTGATACCTCAAAACTAGATGAACGGCTTATAAAAGCACACCCATTTGTAGAAAATGTACAACGAATTGCGGCACCTTATAAACTTGCGAACCGTATGTTTCATCCACAAGATACCATCATAGATGTAAATGGTATTCACATTGGCGGGAAAGAACCAATCGTTGTCATTGGAGGACCATGCAGTGTAGAAAGTGAAGAAATGATTGAACGTATCGCATATAAAGTAAAAGAGGCAGGTGCGTGTATGCTTCGTGGTGGTGCCTACAAGCCAAGAACTTCCCCTTATGCTTTTCAAGGCATGGGAACACAAGGGATTCTCGCCATGGAAAAAGCAGGTAAAAAAGCTGGACTTCCTATCGTTAGTGAGCTTATGAGTGCAGATAAGCTGGATGAATTCATCGAACATGTCGATGTCATTCAAATTGGTGCTCGCAATATGCAAAACTTTGACTTGTTAAAAGCTGTAGGAAAAACAAAAAAACCAATCCTTTTAAAAAGAGGACTTGCCAATACGATTGAAGAATGGATCATGGCAGCAGAATACATCCTGTCAGAAGGAAATCCAAATGTTATCTTCTGTGAGCGAGGCATACGAACCTTTGAACCATACACAAGAAATACATTAGATCTTAGTGTCATTCCTATCATCAAAGAAAAAACACACCTGCCGATCATCATAGATCCAAGCCATGCCACAGGAGACTGGAAACTGGTAGAATCTGCCTCTTTGGCAGCCATCGCAGCAGGTGCAGATGGACTTATCATTGAGGTTCATGATGATCCAGAAAATGCGATGAGTGATGGTGTACAAAGTTTACTTCCAGAAAAATTTGATGCATTAGTAGAAAAAGGAAGAAAGATTGCACATGTTTTAGGGAGGGATCTTTTATGAAAGTAAAAATTAAACCTTCTACATGCAGTGGAAGCATCACGATACCACCAAGCAAAAGCATGGCCCATCGTGCCATCATATGTGCTTCTTTAACAAACGGCCATAGCGTAATATCCAATGTAGACTACTCCCAAGACATTCTTGCGACAATCCAAGGTATGCGAAAGTTAGGAGCGCTCATCAAACAAGACGGACATACGCTTCATATTGATGGAATTTGTGATTTTCAACATATAAAGGACACGCATATTCATTGTAAGGAATCTGGTTCCACCCTGCGTTTTTTTATTCCGATTTTTTCCCTATGTAATCAACCCATCACCTTTAGCGGAGAAGGAAGACTTATGCAGCGCCCACAAAAAGTATACGAAGAAATCTTTCAAAAACAAGGTTTGCCTTTCCTTCAAAACAATGATGAAATATGTATATCCTCTTCGCTTAAACCAGACAACTTTGTATTAAAAGGAGATATTAGTTCTCAGTTTATCAGTGGACTATTATTTACACTTCCTTTATTAAAAGAAGATTCTACGATTCAAATTCTTCCCCCTTTTGAATCTCGATCTTATGTACAATTAACATTGCAGATGTTAGAAGCCTTTGGAATTCATGCTTACTTTAAAGAAGAAAATCTTATCTATATACCAGGCAATCAAACATATAAACCATGTAACTATACCGTAGAAGGAGATTTCTCTCAATTTGCCTTTTTTGCTGTACTTGCCTCTATACAAAATGATTTATATATCAAAGGAGTCAATCCATCATCTAGGCAGGGGGATAAACAAATACTGACAATTTTAAAAGACTTTGGTATACAAGTAGAAGAAAAAAAAGAAGGTTATCTTGTACGTAAAGGAATCCCTAAAGGTTCCTATATTGATTTAGGAAACTGTCCAGATTTAGGACCAATTTTATGTGTACTTGGTATGTATGCACAAAAGGAAACACATATTGCACATGCGAAAAGACTGCGTATGAAAGAAAGTGATCGTATTTTGGCAATGGAAGAAGAACTCCATAAGTTTCATGTCGATATACGATCTGGTGAAGATGATATTTATATAAAAGGAAATCAAACATATGTTTGTGAAAAAGAACTGTATGGACATAATGATCATCGCATCGTTATGGCATTATGTATCGCAGGATTATGTGCAAATAAAGAAATAATCATAGATGGTGCACAAGCTATCAATAAAAGTTATCCTTCCTTTTTTGAAGATATTATTTCCATACAAGGAAAGGTGGAATATATATGATAGATCAGAACACACGTTTTCTCATAGTAGGTCTAGGGCTCATAGGTGGAAGCTATGCAATGGGTTTAAAGAAAAAAGGATACCATGTAGATGCCATTGATATACAAGAAGAAAGTATTTCCTATGCTTTACAAAACAATCTTATTGATCATGGTTCTACATATGATACAGCACTTATTCAACAAGCAGATATCATCATTAGTGCCTTATATCCAAAAGCTATGGTTACATGGATCAAAAACAATCAAAAGCATATGAAACCTCATGCATTCATTAGTGATGTCAGTGGTGTAAAAAGTGGTATCGTTGAAGAAATACAAAACTTTTTGCGCGATGATTTACATTTCTGTGCAAGTCATCCGATGGCAGGAAAAGAAGTAAGTGGTGTTCAAAATGCAGATGATACAATATTTCACAGTGCAAATTTTATCATAACTCCAACAGCCAAAAACACGCAGCAAGATATTTCCTGTTTAAAAGACCTTGCGCACATCTTAGAATTTTCTCACATTAGTATCTTAACTTTAGAAGAACATGACACCATGATTGGCTTTTTATCTCAACTAACTCATGTGATTGCCGTATCGCTAATGAATACAAACGACAACACCCATCTTGTAGATTATACAGGAGACAGTTTTCGAGATCTTACCAGAATTGCGAAAATTAACGAAAATATGTGGAGTGAACTTTTTTTCTTAAATAAAGATATCTTAATTCAGGAAATTGATTCTTTTATGAAAGAAGTAGAAAACTTAAAAACAAAATTAGTAGAACATGATGAAGAAGGGTTAAAAACTCTATTTCGTCAATCTACCAAAAGAAGAAAGCTATTTGATCGTTAACAAACATCCTATATTTAAAAACAATTTTATAAAATGCATCCACAGTAACTAAAATGTGGAAAATGGAGGAAATTATGAAAGAATGTAAAACTGTATCAACATCTCTATGTATGTATTTTTTATTAACTCTGCTTTTTTCAATACCATTTTCCGCTGTTCTTGCAGGGCTTGGTATTAAAGCAGATTTAAGTATACAGCTATTATCTATTTTGACAACCATCTGTGTTATACCTATTCTTATAAAAAGATATACAAGAAAATTAGAAATAACCATTCCTTTTGATAAACACCTTAACTTATCATTTTCTAAAGTTCTCTACTATACGCTCATTGGTATTGGATCTTCAATGATTTTAGGAATCCTGACAAATCTTATAAACCTTCTATTACTTCAGTTTGATCTGCAAATGACAATGCCAGATTTATCCTTTAAAAATGATGCTTTTTACAATATGATCATAATCCTTTCTGTCTGTGTTATTGCGCCTGTTTTTGAAGAATTATTCTTTCGTGGCTTTATCCTTCAAGCATTAAAGCGACATGGCAATGTATTTGCGATTATCACAACAAGTATTCTATTCGCCCTGCTTCATGGAAATCTAGTACAAGCTATTCCTGTATTCGCCTTAAGTATTGTTATTTCTTATTCTGTCATACGAACGAATAATGTACTCATTGGAATATTAATACACTTTCTAAATAACAGTTTATCTATTTTTGAACTTTTCTTTGTGAAAAATGTTGTTATTTCAGCTATATTTTTATTAGTATCTATTGGATTTATTATATTTACCATTTCCACAATCATCAAAAAAAGAACAATGATTTTAAATTACTATCACTTGTACAAAGGAAAAAATATCACTTATTTCTTTAAGAATTGGGTTTCCATCGTATTTCTAGTTCTTACTCTGCTTATGACAGCCACTAGCTTTATAAAAATATAAAACAACGAATTATTTCTCGATTAACCAAAGAATAAGTTGAGTTCTTACCCAAAAAACTGTAACAATCTTTTTGTTACAGTTTTTATCATATCGCTATCTACTCTCTTTCCTGAATCGTAATATGTACAAAATCTTTATCATTTTTTTGAATCTTTTGACGAATTTCTTTTGTAATACCAATGATGTAACAAATGCTTCCATCCGGATTCTTTAATCCCATGTTCACAACACTTCCATCATATGGTTCTCCATCAAATGTTGTATGTACCTTAACACGGCCTTTCCCAAACTCTTCTTTCACATTCCATGGGAAGATAACATATGCCCCTCCCTTTTCAGGGATACAATGAATACACGCATCATATTCATATATTTTTTTATTCATTTTTACCTCACTTGTTTATTTTCGTAAAATCTTATCCATTGATTTTCCTTTCGCAAGTTCATCTATTAGTTTATCCAGATAACGTATTTTCTGCATTAGCGGATCTTCAATTTCCTCTACACGTACCCCACACACGACACCTTTAATTAAAGAAACATTTGGATGTATGCATGGTGCTTCGTTAAAAAATGTTTCAAAATCAACCTGTTTATCTAATTGATTCTGTAAAGTTTCTTTATCATATCCGCAAAGCCAGCAAATAATCGTATCAACTTCTTCTTTTGTACGATGTTTTCTTTCTGCCTTTTGAACATACAAAGGATATACACTTGCGAAACTGGCAGTAAATATTTTATGGTTCATGATACAACACTCCTGTTCTATCTATTTTCAACCCTATTCTACCATAACGTTTTTTATTTTACTATGTACAGGTTATCCTTCTCAAATATTCTGCCCTGTATCTTTTCATATTATGCTTCAACAAACGAAAAATTATGCTTTACGGCTTGTTTTATAGTGGCTGTTTTCTTTATTTTGTTTTATAATTTACTGGATGTGAGGAGGAACTATATGAATACAATGAAAAAATTCATTCGTTATTATAAACCATATAAAACGATATTCTTTTTAGATATGTTTTGTGCTTTAGTTATAAGTTTAATCGATTTAGCATTTCCACAAATCTTAAACTATTTAAACGCTACATTTTATCTACAAAGCAAAGACGCTATTATGAAAGGATTATTATACTTAGCTATTGGTCTTTTCGTGATGTATGTAATTCGCAGTATTTGCCGTTATTATGTAAGTGCTCAGGGGCATATCATGGGTTCTAGAATGGAAAGTGATATGCGTCAGGAACTGTTTGATCAATTTGAACGTTTATCTTTCTCTTACTATGATGAAAATAACACTGGTGAAATGATGAGTAAACTCGTTAGTGACTTATTTGACATTTCAGAATTTGCTCACCATGGTCCTGAAAATATTTTTATCTCTTTGTTGAAGATATTTGGATCATTTCTATTACTTCTTTATATACATGTGCCTTTAACAATTATTCTTATGATTGTAACCATTTGCATGTTATTGTTCTCTTTAGCACAAAACAAAAAAATGCAGGCAACCTTTATGGATAATCGTAAAAAGATTGCTGGTGTAAATGCTAGATTACAAGATTCTCTGGCAGGAATACGTGTAGTAAAATCTTTTGCGAATGAAGATATTGAAAGAAATAAATTCTCTGAAAGCAATCTGCAGTTCTTACATTCAAAAATCAACAACTATCACTGTATGGGTAGATTTCATGCAGGTAACAACTTTTTTCAGGGAATGTTATATCTTACTATTCTAGTTGCTGGTGGATACTTTATTGCACAGGGAACACTAAGTCCTGTTTCTTTGGCAACCTATGCTTTATATATTAATATCTTTGTAGCTCCAATCGAAGTATTAGTAGAATTTACAGAAATGTTTCAAAAAGGGTTCTCAGGTTTTCGTCGTTTCCTAGATGTCATGGAAACAAAACCAGAAATTCGTGATTGCGTGGATGCACAAGATCTAACAGATGTAGAAGGAGTCATTGATTATCATAATGTTTCTTTCTCTTATAATGCAGATGAACCTGTCTTAGAGAATGAAAACATCCATATTGATGCAGGTAAATCGATTGCCCTTGTTGGTCCAAGTGGAGGAGGTAAAACAACAATTTGTTCTTTACTGCCACGTTTTTATGATGTATGTGAAGGTTCTATTACTATTGATGGAAAAGATATTCGTAGTCTAACATTAAATAGCTTAAGAAAAGCAATTGGTATCGTTCAACAGGATGTTTACTTATTTACCGGCAGCATTTTAGAAAATATTGCCTATGGAAGACCCGATGCCAGCAAAGAAGAAATTATTGATGCGGCTAAAAAAGCTAATATCCATGACTTTATTATGAGTTTACCTGATGGTTATGATACCTATGTTGGAGAGCGTGGAACACGTTTATCTGGAGGTCAAAAACAACGTATTTCAATTGCTCGCGTATTCTTAAAAGATCCTAAAATCCTAATTTTAGATGAAGCTACTTCCGCTTTGGATAATGAAAGCGAAAGACATATTCAAAAGAGTCTAGAAGAATTAGCAAAAAATCGTACTTGTATTACGATTGCCCATCGATTATCTACGATTCGACATGCAGATGAAATTATCGTTATTGGTGAAAATGGTATGGAAGAAAGAGGTACTCACGAACAATTATTAAAAGAAAATGGTGTATACGCTAATTATTACCGATTGCAATTTGAAGGATTAGATGATTAATATGAAGATTCAAGATATTTTAAAAGGATATGACATTATGATAGATTGCGTACCACTTTCTATTACAGAACCTGGCTATGCATACCTAAATGCCTGTGATACAGGCATTTGGGTAATTACATTTAATTATAAACACTTAGATGTAGAAAGAGATTTTGTTACTATACAACAAATAATTGATGTATTCGAAAACAATAGTTCTTATTATAAAACCTCTAAAGAAAAGTACGAAAAAGAACTTCCTGAAATATTATCAATATTGAAAAAGCAAGATCCTACAACAAAAATATATTTTATTTAATAAGCAGGTTCAAATAACCTGTTTATTTTTTTATGAATACTACTATGTTAATAGTATCCGCCATTTTAAGGCACTTTAAGAGGTGATTTTAATAAAATAAACTAAAATCATATCCCTTAACAAAAACACGTTCTAAGACCTCTAAA
>ERZ773144.1693-NODE-1693-length-19236-cov-5.073927_pt1 | contig 19236 bp, 16 predicted proteins | sample MGYA00580849_ERZ773144 | MGnify/ENA primary metagenome ERZ773144 (study PRJEB29015, sample SAMEA2737861) | human gut metagenome | biome: human gut; feature: human-associated habitat; material: faeces | place: China | collected 2012 ...
GCAGGTGGATTGCTTATTCCCGTTCTAGGGTTAAAAACTTTAGGTGATGGAAGTTTTTCTCAAGGAATTGAAAAATTAATATTAAATCATCCTGAAAAATTAAATGCCATAGGGGATGCTGCTGCACCAGTTCCATTTTCTACTCTCTTTACAGGAATTATATTGATTAATACTTTTTACTGGTGTACAAATCAGGCAATAGTACAAAGAGCTTTTGGAGCTAAAAGTTTAGCTGAAGAACAGAAGGGAGTTATTTATGCTGGATTTTTAAAAATATTTGCACCTGTAATTCTAGCAATCCCAGGAATAATTGCTTTTCATCTATATGGAAATGATATAATTAAAGGTGATTTTGCTTATCCTATACTTGTAAATAGAGTTCTTCCTACCCCTCTAGTAGGATTCTTTGGAGCAGTGCTTTTTGGAGCTATTTTAAGTTCTTTCAACTCTGCTTTAAATTCTGCTTCTACATTATTTTGTTTAGATTTGTACAAACCTATTATTAACCCTGACATAGAAGATAAAAAGCTAGTAACAGTTGGAAAAATATTTGGAACTATTTTGGGGATTCTTGCAATTTTAGTAGCACCATATATAGTAAATGCACCAAATGGACTATTTGAATTTATGAAAAAATTTATGGGATTTTTCAATGTTCCAACTCTTGTAATAGTGTTTGTTGGTTTTTTCTCAAGAAAAATACCTGCTGTTGCAGCTAAAGTTGCTATCTTTGTATTCATGTTTCTTTATGGAATGATGCAGTTTGTATATAAAGTTAATCTAAGTTTTCTTCATGTATTAGGTATACTGTTTCTCCTTTGTGTAATAATTATGGTTATTATTGGATATGTAGCTCCTATGAAAACTCCATATATGCAAAGCAGAAAAAATGAAATTTCTCTGGTACATTGGAGATATGCAAATCCTATGAGTTCTCTAATAGTAACAACAACTATCTATGTCTATATACTCCTTTCTCAGTATGGTTTGGTTGGTCTTAAAGAAAATATTGGAAACAGATTTATGTTAATAACAGCTGTCTATATTATTTCATCTGCTGTACTTTTCATTTTGGTAGATAAAATGGGAACAGCCAAAGTAAAAGAAACAGTAAAGCAAATAATATAATAAAATTAAAATATAAAACTCTATATTAAAAAATACAAAATCAAAAAATTAAAAAAGTAATATAACTTTAAAATAGTTTTATTACAAATAATTAAATAATACTGAGATGAAGATTTAATTCCTTTATTTCAGTATTTTTTATTTAATAGATAAAAATATGATATGTTAGAGAAATACAGAAATATATGAAAATCAAAAATTAAAAAAACAGTATAAAATTTAATAAAAAAAGGCTGAAATAGTCAGCAAATAAATCACTAATTTCTAACAGCCTATCGTTTTATTTATAACATATAAAATCTTTCTTTTAATACTGAAAATATAGGAGCACATCTTTCCTCTTTATCAGAAATACTGCTCACAGATATTATTTTTTTAAAATCAAATATCTGTTTATTATGTATATATCCAAAAAGGTAATTGGTAAATACATCATTTTTAAAAATATTACCACAAAGAACTATTTTTTTAGGATAAAATAGAGTAAACATATTTAATATAAGTATAGCTAAATAATCTGCTGCTTCCTGAAGTATTTTTAATACTGCTATCTCTCCCAATTCTCCTGCTTTAAGTATAATATCAAAAGTAAGATTTGATTTATTTCCAGAAGTCATTGAAAATATAATTGGAGTACTTTCTTTAGAGTATATCCTTTCAATTTTTTCAAGAACAGCTCTTTCAGAATAATTATTTTCAAAGCAGCCTTTTCTTTTACATATAGGACATATATTTTCATCATTATTAATTATTGAATGTCCTATCTCACCACTCAGTGAAGATTCTTTTTTAAAAAGCTCACTTTGAATAACCAAACTTCCTCCTATCCCTGTTCCATATTTCAGAAAAAAGAAATCAGAAAGCTCTTCATCTAAAAACATTTGATAAATAGCTAAATTTTTTACATTATTGTTTACATAAATTGGTATCTCTAATTTATCTTCCATTATTTTTTTTAAAGGCACAGATTCACTCCAAAATCCAATAAAATTCATAGTAGAACCAGTATTAAAATCAATTGCTCCCACTATGCTTATTCCTATTCCCAGTAAATCTTTCTTATTTAGATTATTCTCAGATATAAAATTTTTTATCTCATTTATGAGTTCATTTAAAAAAATATATGCTTCTGAAGTATCTCTGTTAAAATATTTTTGAGCCTCTACATCTCCTTTTAAATTAGTAAGAGTAAGTGAGAAAAAATTATTTTTTATATCTATTCCTATTATTTTTTTATAATCATAATTTATAGATAAAATTACTTTTTTTCTTCCTGGCTTATCACTATTTATCTCTCCAAGTTCTTTTATCATCCCCTGCTCCAGCAAATCAGAACATATTTCTGTAAGTGTACTTGGTGAAAGATTTATAATTTCTGAAAGATCTTTTTTAGATGCATTGTTATTTTTTCTTAATGCATTTAAGATTTTGGAAATATTTCTTTTCTTTATATCTTTTATTTTCATTGAAACCACCCTTTTATAATACTAATATAATTATAGCATAGAGAAAGAAAATATTGTAAAATAAAAATTAAGTTCAATTTAAAAAAGTTTCAACAATTTTATGATTTTTTTCGTCTAATATAATGTTGTAAAAAGGAATAGCTCTATAACTTATTAATATAAATAATAGAAACATTCAACAAGGAGGCATCAATGGAAAATCTAAAAGAACAAATCGAAGTTGAAAGAGAGAATATTCTTTCTTTGAAAAAGGAAATTGAAAAAAAAATAATTGGTCAAGAGGATATGGTAAGAAAAATCCTTATTGGTATTCTTACTGGTAATCACATCCTTTTAGAAGGACTTCCAGGATTGGCAAAATCTTTAACTGTAAATACTTTAGCTCAAACATTAGGTTTAAAATTCGCAAGAATACAGTTCACTCCTGACTTACTTCCCAGTGACATCATAGGTACTGAAATATACAATGAAAAAACCGGTGATTTTTATACTAAAAAAGGCCCTATTTTTGCTAATATAGTGCTCGCAGATGAAATCAATAGAGCTCCTGCTAAAGTACAGTCAGCATTGCTTGAAGCTATGCAGGAAAAGCAAATTACAATAGCCAGTGAAACTTTTAAACTGGACAGACCTTTTATTGTACTTGCTACACAAAACCCTATTGAACAAGATGGTACTTATCCTTTACCTGAAGCACAGCAGGATAGATTCTTAATGAAAGTAAAAATTGAATACCCTACAAAAGCAGAAGAAAAGGATATGCTTAAACTTCTTACTTCTGTAACTGATTTTGATTCTATTCAAATAAATGAAATATTAAACAAAGAAAAAATAGAAAAAATTAAACAGATTATAAGAGAAATTCATATAGATGAAAAACTCATGGACTATATCCTTGATATAGTATTTAAAACAAGAGAAACTAATAATTATATTGCCTGTGGAGCGTCACCGAGAGCCTCAATAGCACTTGTTGTATCTGCTAAAGCAAATGCTTTTCTGGAAGGAAGGGCTCATGTTATTCCTCAGGATATAAAGAGAGTTATCTTTGATGTATTACGTCACAGAATGATTCTTACATATGAGGCAGAAGCTGAAGGGAAAAAAGTAGAAGATATCATTACTGATATACTTGAAGTAGTTGAACTGCCATAGTCTGAACAGGAGGAGTTATGAACAGAGCTGAGATTCTAAAAAAAATAAAAAAGATAGAAATAGCTTCTTCCATACTTGCTGATGAATTGTTTGCAGGAAAATATCGTTCATATTTCAAGGGAAATGGAATGGAATTCTCTGATATAAGAAGATATGCTCCTGGAGACGATGTTAAGAAAATAGATTGGAAAGTAAGTGCAAGGCAAAGAAAGACTTATGTAAAGGAATTTACTGAAGAAAGAGAGCTTGCTATATTTCTTCTTATTGATATATCTAAATCAAATAGCTTTTATGCCAAAAAAGATTTATTGTGCCAATTGGTAGGAAGTCTTGCATTCAGTGCTAATAAAAATAGCGATAAAGTAGGAGCTGTTTTATTTACAAATAAAATAGAAAAGTTCATTCCACTAAAAAAAGGAAGAAATCATTCTCTTGTTATATTGGATAATTTATTAAGTTTTGAACCACAAGATAAAAAAACAGATATATCCAAAGCGCTTGATTTTCTAAATAAAATAGCCAAAAGGAGAGCTATTGTATTTTTAATCTCTGACTTTATAGATAGTGGTTATGAAAAATCTATGGCTGTTACAGCACAAAAACATGACCTTATTCCTATCAGGATTGCAGATAGAAAATATGAAACACTTCCAAAGGGAGCTATATTTAATATGATAGATTCTGAAACAGGAGAAGAGATAGTAATAGAGAATTTTGATAAAGATATTGCACTCAATGAGAATATTCCTAAAAATATACTCAATCTTTATACTGATGAGGATTATATTGTTACTCTTTCTAATTTTTTCAAGAGAAGGAGGTCATTATGAAGAAAATATTGATTGTAATTTTCATGACATTATCTTTTATTCTTTCTGCAAAAGATATCAATGTAGGAGATACAGTTACTTTACAAATAACAGGAGTATCTAAAGAAAAAATAATGGATTCTTTTAAAAATACAGAATTCTCCATAGAAAATATAAAAGATGGAAAAGATGGTACAGTCATCCTGTCTGTAAAAGGATTTAAAACTGGTAAAAGCACAATAAATATAGGCAACAAAGAGGTAAACATAGATATAAAATCACTTTTAAATCCTGAGGACAAAGAGATATTTATTAATCTCTCTGATGAAAGCAATAAGAATTTATTTCTTCATCAATTTCCATATGTAGCTCTTATAAGTGGAGTAACAGGAGTTGGAGCTCTTATTTTTATTCTTTTAGGATTAAAAATAAAAAAGGATAAAATTATTTTTCTTACTCCAGAAGAAAAATTTGAAAATGAAATGAGTATATTATCTGATAATAAATGGTTTTATGAAATGAGTTATGCACTTAGAGAATATATAGATAAAAAATATAATTCTCACTTCATCAATGGTATTTATTCTCCAATTAAAAATCTTAATGATGAAGATATCCAATTCATTGAATGGCTGGATAATTATAAATTTTCTAAAAATAGAGAGGACTATTTTCAGCAGAGTAAAGAAAAAGCCTTTGAAATATATAGAAAAATAAAGGAGGTAAAAGAATAATGTTTAAATTTGCATCACCATACTTCCTTATTCTAATTCCTGTTATTCTTTTTCTTTTTTTAAAAAAGAGAAAAAGTCAAGGAATTGAGGTTCCTGGAATAGAACCAATTAAAAATTTTAAATTAAAAACAAAAAAATATCTTATTGGAAAATACCTAATACTTTTTTCATTGATATTAATAACAATTGCCTTAGCTAGACCTCAGTTGTTATCAGAAAATAGAATTGTAAAAAAAGATGGTATTGATATTGCTATCTCCTTAGATCTTTCACAGTCTATGCTGCAGGAAGATTTCACTCCAAACCGTCTGGAAAAAGCTAAAGAGGTTCTTGGTGAATTTATAGATAAAAGAGGAAATGACAGATTATCTCTTATTGTATTTGGAGGAGATGCCTACACAAAAGTTCCTCTTACATTTGACCATAATGTAATAAAAGAAATGACAGGAAAACTCACTGTTGATGATATAACAAGTAATACGAGAACTGCCATTGGTATGGGAATTGGAGTTGCTTTAAATAGATTAAAAGATTCTGAAGCCAAGTCTAAAGTCATAATACTTTTAACTGATGGAGAAAATAACTCTGGAGAGATGAGTCCATCTGCTGCTGCTGATATTGCCAAAGAACTTGGTATAAAAATATATACTATTGGTATTGGAGCAAAAGAAATTAAAGTTCCTTCATTTTTTGGATATAAAACAGTTCAAAATACAGAACTTGATGAAAATATGTTAAAAAGTATTGCTGAAACTACTGGTGGAGAATACTTCAGAGCCAGTGACAGCAAAGAGTTTAAAGAAATTTTTAATAAAATAGATGCCTTAGAAAAAACAAAGATAGATGGAAGGACATTCTATGACAAACATGAACTTTTTGAAAATTTATTAAAACTTTCTTTGATACTTTTAGTTCTGGGAATATTTTTTGAATATGTTTTCTATGTCAGAATACCATAATAAGAGGTGAATAACTTGGAATTCGGAAATATAAATTATACTGTATACATAATAGTTCCTGCACTCATCCTCTTTTTCATGATAATTGGTATGAGTAAAAGAAACAGGATACTTGATATACTCAAATTAAAAAAATACAATTTTCTACAAATAATTAAAATTATATCTATAACTCTTGGTGCCATTATGATAGTTATAGCTCTATTATCTCCCCAAAAACTTCTGGATGAAGATACTGTTGAAGTTAAGGGGTTAAATATATATGCTCTTGTTGATACATCAAGATCTATGATGACTGAAGATGTCTATCCTAATAGACTGGAAGCAGCAAAAAGAACTTTAGAAAATCTTCTTCAAGGTTTAAAGGGAGACAGAATTGGATTTATTCCATTCTCTGATAGTGCCTACATTCAAATGCCTCTTACTGATGATTATTCCATTGGTAAAAATTATATTAATGCTTTGGATACTAATTTAATTTCTGGTGGTGGTACAGAACTTTATCAAGCCTTAGAACTTGCTGAAAAATCTTTCAAAGAGATTAACAGTGACAATAAAACTATAATTATTCTTTCAGATGGTGGGGATTTTGATGAAAAATCTTTAAAATTTGTAAAAGACAATAAAATGAATGTTTTTTCAATTGGTATTGGTACTGAAGAAGGAACTATAATTCCAGAATATATTAATGGCAAAAAGATTGGTTTCATAAAAGATCAAAACGGCTCTGCTGTTGTAAGTAAACTTAACTCTGACTTTTTACGGAAACTCTCTTCAGAAAGCAATGGAAAATACTATGAAGTAAATAACCTTAAAGATGATACTTCTAATTTCTTTAAAGATACTATTAATTTAGAGAGAAAAAATCAAAGGAATGAAAGTATGAAAGTATATAAAAGATATTTTCAAATACCTTTAAGTATTGGAATGCTTCTTATTATTCTTGGTTACTTCATAAGAGGAGGAGCAAAAGATGAAAAATAAAATAATATGTCTTGCTGTTCTTGTACTTTCCCTTATAGCTTTTGCTGCTTCTTTTAATAGAACACAAGCCTATTACTACAACAATAAAGGAAACTCTTTCTTTAAAGAAATGAAATTTCAAGAAGCTCGAAATGAATATAATAAATCTTTAGAAATAAGAGAAAATAGTGAGGTTAGAAATAATATTATAAAATCTCTTTATGAAGAGAAAAAATATAAAGAAATTACTGAAACTCTCAGCACAGAGTATTTTATTAGAGGAAATTCATATGCCTTTCTTGGAGATGAAACTGCACAGCAAAATCCTGAGGAAGCTATAAAAAATTATAAAACTGCTCTTGAAGAATATAAGCTTGCTATGAAAACTTCTAATGATTTAAATATTAAAAAAAATTATGAAATAGTGTTAAAAAAGATAGAAGCCTTGAACAACAATCAAAATCAGCAAAATCAAGATAAGCAAAATAATAAGCAAAACCAGAACAAAGATCAGGATAATAAACAGGATCAACAGAACAATCAAAATCAACAGAATCAAGACAAGCAAAATGATAAGCAAGACCAGAACAAAGATCAAGATAACAAACAGGATCAGCAAAACAATCAAAATCAGCAGAATCAAGATAAGCAAAATAATAAGCAAGACCAGAACAAAGATCAGGATAATAAACAGGATCAACAGAACAATCAAAATCAACAGAATCAAGACAAGCAAAATGATAAGCAAGACCAGAACAAAGATCAAGATAACAAACAGGATCAGCAAAACAATCAAAATCAACAGAATCAAGATAAACAAAATGATAAGCAAGATCAAAACAAAGATCAGAATGATAAACAGAATAGTATTCCTCAAGGTGAGGTACAGCCTATAGACTCTAAAGATGAAGGAAGAGATGGAGAAGTCAGAGCTATTTTAAAAAGACTGGAAGGTAACGAAAAACAATCCTTTAAAAATAACGAAAGAGTTATAAATATAGATACTGGAAATTCTAATAATAGATGGTAGAGGTGAAAAATGAAAAAACTTTTTAATTTACTGCTTTTTTTACTTATCAGCAGTTTTACATTTTCTGAAATAATCTTGGATGTCAGTAACAATAATCCATCTATAAATGAACCTATATCTCTGCAGGTAAAATTTTTGGACAGCGACAAAAAAGATTATACAATAGATGGAATAGAAAATTTTAAAATAGCTTCTAAAGGAAGCCAATCAAGCTATTCCATAGTAAATGGTAAATCTACAAGTTCAAAATCAGATGTATACACTATAATTCCTCTTAAAGAAGGAAGTTTTAATTTAAAAGTAAATGGAAAAAATGAAGCTTCAAATTCTATAAATATAAATGTTTCAAAAGGAACAAAAGTTAATGTTGAAGGTAAAATAACTCTTCAGGATAATTTAAAAGAAAAAAATACTTTTTATTTTGGACAAAAAATACCATTTGAAGAAAAATTATTGACAACCGTTCCGTTGAGAAACCTGCAGTATATAGACAGACCAAACTTTGGAGATCTTTCTGTAAAAGATATAACTCCTGCAAACAATAGAGGTGGGTATACTGAAAAATATTTTACTGATGAAACTGGGAAAAGAGGGCTAGAAATAACTCTTTATCAAGCTCTACTGCAGGCTAATTCATCTGGAGAAAAATTTATAAAAGGTGGATATGTTGCTGTAACTGAGAGCAGTCCCAATGACAGTTTTGTATTTGGAAGTACTTCTGCACCTGTATACCTAGGTGCTAAAGAAATGAATGTCAATATTCTTTCTCTTCCAGCTGGAAAACCTGTTGGTTTTCAAGAAGTTGTTGGAGAACTAAAAGGAGATTATTCTTGGAATAATGACAGAATAAATTTTGGAGAATCTGTAGTTCTTACTTTAAAGTTATATGGAGATGTTAATCTGGATATGCTTGAAAAAATAGTTTCTAATAATTTTTCTGATTTTAATATTTTTGAAAGTTCTAAAGAAAGTGGAGAAAAAATTGTAAATGGAAAATATTATGCAGAAAAAAACTTTGAAATAGCTTTTATTCCCAAAGTAACTGGCAAAATAAATATTCCGGCTATTAAAATCCCATATTTTGATACAGCAGATAAAAAATATAAAGAATTTGAAGTACCCACAAAAGTGATAGAAGTAACAGGCTCTTCTAATGGGGCAAATATTTCAGCATCACCCAAAGTTCCACCTGTGAGTAATACTCCTGCTGTTGTATCAACTTCACCAGCAGCAATAGAAAAAATTGATATATCTTCTATCCCTGATTCACAGATAGAAAAAATTGATACATCAGACAATAAGCTTATGATTGGGGTTATAATTCTTTCATTATTGGAAGCAGGTATTATCATATTTCTAATATTAGATAGAAAAATATTAAAAAATTCATCCATTCCCAAATTAAAACAAATGAAAAAAGTAAGAGATGATAAAGAATTTTATAATCTTTATTGTGAACTTATGAAAGAAAAATTTGATTTCAGCCCAAAAGCTCACTTAGAAGATAAGCTTCTAAAAAGTGGGGCCAGTGAAAAAATAATCGAGTTGAATAGAGATATTGAAAAGAAAATCTATGCTTTTGAACCATTGGATAGAAATGAAATATTGAGAACACTTAAAAAGGAGTTAAAAGGATGAAATATAATTATCTGACAATGGATATAAATATTGCTTATAGTATGTTAAATATGAAATTAAGAGATTTTTATTCATCTATTGAAGATCTTTGTGAAGACGAAGGAGTAGATAAAGAAGCTCTTCTCTCACGTTTTAAGGATAATGGATTTATTTATAATAATTCTACAAATCAATTTACAAATATGTGAAATAAGAAATAAAAACAGATAGATTTATTTTCTTAAACATTATATAAAAAAATTGACTGATAAGGATTAATTTCTGCATAACACAGAAGTTAATCCTTTTAATTTTATCTTAATTCTCCTGTTACAATAATTTATCTATTTTTCTATTTATAACATTCATTAATAATATTTAGAGCATTTTGTTTAAAAGTTTTTATTGTCTTTAATACTTATTATTTCATTGTAAAATAAAGTATCAAATTAATTTAAAAGTTCAATATTATTTTAAAAATTAATATTCTCTAAATATATAATATGTAATTGAATTTTTTATATTTTTCTGATATAATCCTACATTGGAATAAAGTTTAGTATTTATATATATTTTCTTTTTTATCTCTTTTAATGTACTGACTTTTATTATGTTTTTAACAAAATAATATATATGAGGAGCTGAAAATGAGTAACTTAAACAATCAAACAAACATTGAAAAAGATTCTGAATATTCTCTTTCTGCTGTTCCATCTTCCAAAAAAACACAGGGGTTATGGGCAGCAATGGTAGTTCTTGTAGGATTTACATTCTTTACTCCCAGTATGACTGCTGGTGGAAATCTTGGTATTGGTATGAATATGACGAATTTCTTTTCTGCTATGATTATCGGAAATGCATTTCTTGGGGTATACTGTGGAACTTTAGGCTATATTGGACAAAAAACTGGACTTACTCTTGATCTTCTTGGACATCATTCTTTTGGTACAACTGGTTCCTTTTTACCTTCTGCACTTATAAGTTTTACACAAATAGGTTGGTTTGGAGTAGGAGTTGCAATGTTTGCTATTCCTGTATCCAGCCTTACTGGAATTCCTGTATGGGTTCTAATTGTTATTACTGGTATTATAATGACTCTTACTGCATATTATGGAATAAAAGCTCTTGCTGTCTTAGGTTCTATTGCTGTTCCCTTAATTGCTGTACTTGGAGTATTTTCATTAAACTGGGGAATAACTAAAGTTGGTGGATTTATGAATATATTTTCAGAAACACCTGAAGTTCCTCTAAGTCTTGCAACTGGTATAGCTATTGTTGTTGGTTCTTTTATTTCAGGTGGAACTGCTACACCTAACTTTACACGTTTTTCTAAAACTGCAAAAATAGCTGTTATAGCTACTGTAGTTGCTTTCTTTATTGGAAACTCAATTATGATGATATTTGGAGCTGTAGGAGGAGCTGTTACTGGAGTTGCTGATATCTTTGATATACTTATTCTTCAAGGACTTGCAATCCCTGCTGTCATAACTCTGGGACTTAATATCTGGACTACTAATAATAATGCTCTGTATACTGCTGGACTTGGAGTTTCAAACATTACTAAAATACCTATGAAACCAATGGTGCTTTTAGGTGGAGTAGTAGGAACTGTTACTGCTGTATGGTTATATTATAACTTTGTTGGATTTCTTAACTTGTTAAGTGGGATGATTCCTCCAGTAGGTGCTGTTATTATTCTTCATTATTTTACTCACAAATCTGAATATGGAAATAAAAATTATAAATATAAAGATTTTAACTTTGCTGGTATTTTTGCTGTTGCAGTTGGAGCTTTAATTGGTATATTTATTCCATGGGGAATAAAACCTTTAAACTCTCTTGTCAGTGCTGGTATAATATTTATAATTCTTGACAATATACTTAATAAAAAAAAATAACGAGGAGGTAATCAATGCTTATTAAAAATATATTTATTGAAAATAGTAAAACTGCTTCTGATATTAGGGTAGAAGATGGTATATTCAAAATTATTTCTTCATCTCTTGAAGCTCTTCCAGGAGAAGAAGTCATAGATTGTACTGGTAAATCAGCTTTTCCTCCATTTATAGAAAGTCATGTACACCTTGATACATGTCTTACTGCTGGTGATCCTGTATGGAATATGTCTGGAACTCTTTTTGAAGGAATTGAGTGCTGGTCTAAAAGAAAAGAAAAACTAAATAAGGAAGATGTAAAAAATCGTGCTCGTCGTGCTATAAAAATGCAGGCTTCTAATGGGATACAGCATGTACGTACTCATGTAGATGTTACTGATTCTACACTTATTGCTATGGAAGGAATGCTGGAACTTAAAGATGAATTAAAAGATTTTGTAAATATACAAATAGTTGCATTTCCCCAAGAAGGGATATTAAGTTATCCCAATGGAAAACAGCTTTTAGAAAATGCTGTAAAAATGGGAGCTGACTGTGTAGGTGCTATTCCTCATTTTGAATTTACTCGTGAATATGCAGTAGAAAGTGTTAATTTCTGTATGGAACTTGCTGAAAAATATGGGCGTTTGGTAGATGTTCACTGTGATGAAATAGATGATGAACAATCAAAAGGACTAGAAGTATTAGCTTGCCGTGCACTTGAAAGTGGTATGAAAGATATGGTAACTGCCAGCCATACTACTGCTATGCACAGTTACAACAATGCTTACTGCAGTAAACTATTCCGTCTTTTAGGAATGAGTGATATCAATTTTGTATGTAATCCTCTTGTTAATACACATCTTCAGGGAAGATTTGATACCTATCCTAAACGTCGTGGAGTTACACGTGTGAAAGAACTTCTTGCAAATGGAAATAATGTTTCTATGGGGCATGATGATATATTTGATCCTTGGTATCCTCTTGGAGATGGAAATATGATGACTGTAGTACATATGGGACTTCATGTATGCCAAATGATGGGATATGAAGAAATACTTAACAGCTACAAACTTATTACTCATAATGCTGCCCGTACTCTTCATTTAGGTAATTCTTATGGGATAAAAGAAGGTAATCCTGCCAGCTTTATTGTATTAAATAATAATAATTTCTATAATGTATTAAACAAGCAAAGTGAAGTATTATACAGTTTTAATCGTGGAAAACTTATAGCTTCTGCTGTTCCTGCGGTAAAAAAAATACTGTTCTAATAAAAAAATGAGGATATCTTTAAATTTAAAATAAATTTTAGAAATTAAAAGAGTTTGCATAGTTAATTATACAGGTAAAATATAAAAAATAGTAATATTCTGATTCAGTAATCCCTGTTACTCTAATTATTGAATTATTTGCTTTTCTATATTTTATAATCAAAATTACCAATAAAACTCTCTACTATAATAATTCTAAAATTTTATTTCTATTTAAGGAATGTCCTCTTTTCAATTTACTTTATAATATAAATAAATTCCTGACATGGGTAATCAAATACTGTTATGAGATTTCCTTCTGAAAAACCAGCTTTTTTATATAATTTTCTAGCATTTCCTCCCTTTTCATCTCCAGCTCTATAAGTAATTACAATCAGCTTTGTTCCTATTGGGAATAATGAGATAACTTTTTTTACAAGTTCCAGTCCTATTCCTTTATTCCTATACTCTGGATGTACTGCTAAAAAGCTTATCTCCTGTTCAATATAAGAAAAAACTAAAGCTCCCACTACTTTTTCATTTTCCTTTACCACTATTGTTTCATTCTTCTCCATTTTCTCTATCAAAATATTTTTATAACATTCTAAATCTAACCCAGGAAAATTTCCACTTACAAGCTTTACAAGTTCCACCCAAGCTTTAAAATCATTTTTTTCTCCAAATACAGCTTCCATATATTTTCTCCATCTACTTTATTAAAAAAAGAGAGAGTTAAAATCATTATTTTTTTGATTTTTCTCTCTCTTTCAATCCTTATCTCTCCAGCCAATCCCTATCTACACACATTTTCTGTAGTTCCTTAAAAAATCTTCCAGCATGAAATCCATCGCATACAGCATGATGTACTTGTATGGAAAGAGGAATTATTATTTTATCATTCTTTTTCACATATTTTCCAAAAGTAAATATAGGAAGAAGATAACTTCCATCCGAATATATATTTAGATTAAATCCAGTAAAGTTTACCCATGGTATAATTGAAATTGAAAATGTATAAGATGGTATTTCTCCTTTTGGAAACATACTTTCACTATTTTCATATAATTTTTCATCTTTTAAATAATTTTTATAAAATTTAAAAAAATCCTCATCATAGTCAGTCCATAAATTGAAAAATGTTTCTTGCTTTTTATTAAAAATGGTATAAGCAGGCATTATATTTTCCCAATATCCAAGTTTTTCATCTTTGTCCATATTCATTCTAAATTCTATATATTTATTTACAGCTTTAGATAAAAGATATATGAGTACTGGATAAAGTTTTATGTTTTTCTCTTTCAAATTTATTTTTAATTCAGTTATATCCAATTCTGCATTCATTGTAAAGGTACATTTTACATTTTTATAATAGTAATAAAAATATTCTTTTCTTTTCCAATTATCTATATCAATATACTTAAATTTCATTTTTTCCCTCCTGAATTTTTATATTTTCAAGAGGCTTATTTGCTTGTTCTTATCATTTTCTATCTCCTCTGACCAGCAGATAACAGTTTATTTTTTCATGATTTCTTCTATTTCATTATAGTATTTAGGCATTTTATCTCCCAATCTTCTGGCACCATCAGCAGTAATTACAAAATCTCCCTCATATCTCATCCCACCAAATCCAAAATATTCTTCTATTTTATCATAATTCAGATATTCCATAAATTTTCCTGCTGCTTTCCATCTTTTCACAAGTTCAGGAATAAAATATATACCTGGTTCTATAGTAAATACATACCCTTCTTTTAATACTCTTGCCAATCTTAAAGATTTTAATCCAAACTGCATATCTCTAGGAAAACTTTCATATCCTACAAGATCTTCTCCCAGATTTTCCATATCATGTACGTCTAATCCCAGCATATGTCCTAGTCCATGGGGGAAAAACACAGCATGAGCCCCAGCTTTTACTGCCTCATCTGCATTTCCCCTCATCAATCCTCTTTTTATCATACCTTCAGCTAATACTTTTGAAACAGCCAAATGCACATCTTTATAATTTATTCCAGGTCTTACCATCTCTTCTGCTTTTTCAAACATTTCTATCAATAGAGAATATATATCCTTCTGTTTATCGCTATATTTTCCACTTACAGGAAAAGCAGTTGTCATATCTCCACAATATCCTTCTCTGTTCTTTGCTCCACAGTCAAGAACAATCATATCCCCATCTTCTATGGTATTATCATATCCATGATTATGCAGAATATGTCCATTTTTAGTAAATATAGTAAAAAATGAAGTTTCTCCATAATATTTCTTTGTTACTGCTTCAATAGCTGCTACTACTTCATATTCTTTCATTCCTGCTTTTACTGTTTTCATAGCAGTAATATGCATTTCTTTTGTTATATTTACTGCTTTTTCTATCTCTTCTATTTCTGTTTGTGATTTTACATTTCTTTGTTCTATTATGGCCTTTATTAAATTTAATGATGTATGTTCATCATATTTAAATGGATCTAATTCTAAAGCTTTGCTTAACTTCATTATATTATCTGCTCTATATTGAGGTATTAAAAGAATATCTCTTTTATCTTTTTTTAACTGAGCTGCAAATTTTTCAAATTCTGACATCTCTATAAAATTTTCTATTCCTGCTTCTGCTGCATAGGCTTTAAGTAGTTTCTGTTCTCCCATCCACACTATGTCATCCAGTGTAAAATCAGTTCCAAAGATATAATCTTTGTCATTATCTATATCTATTACTCCTATAAGACTTGGAATGTCTATTCCAAAATAATAGAGAAATGTTGAATCCTGATTGAAAGAATAGCAATTATCTTTATAATTTCTAGGTGATTCATTATTTCCTGGAAGAATTACAACCCCTTTTCCCAGTTTTTCTTTAAGTACTTCTCTTCTCTGAATATAAATTTCTCTTCCCAGCATTTTTCCCCCTTAATTTATTTTATTTTTAAATTAATATCTTATCTTATAATACACCATTCCAATATATTCTTTCAATAGCAATCCCAGTTTTTTAAAATTATTATATTCTGGAATATAATCAAAGAAATTTTCTGTTTGGCTTTTAGCCATAAAATCACAAGGAGCAGGATAAAATATTAATCCTTCTTCTCCTTTATCAAAAGTTTTTATACTTCGTGGCATATGAAATGCTGATGTAATAAGCACTGCTTTTTTTTCTTTTGCTTCTTCCATCATCTTTTTTACGTATATAGCATTCTCTTTTGTATTTCTACTTTTTTCCTCTATTATAATATCTTCACTTGGCACTCCCAAAGCTATTAATTCTCTTCTATATACAGAACTTTCACTTTCTTTATCCTGAAGTGGAGTTCCTCCAGATATATATACTTTTTTAGGATATTTATTATAAAACTGTGCAGTCTTCATTATTCTTGTATTAGCACCTTCTGCTGGTACATTTCCTCCAGCACTGTTTGGAATTATTCCTCCTCCTAAAAGAATATAAACATCTGCATCTTGTAGTTTTACTGTTGATACTAATGGATATTCACTTTCCAATTTAAAAAGAAATCTATCTATAAAAAAGTCACTTGTTCCTAAATAAGTTCCAATTCCAATCAAAATTAAAATAATTCCAAATTTTATCTTCCTATTAAGTATATTTTTTAATCCTATATAAATAAAAATTAAAACAAATGGTAGTGGTGATAGCAGTATTAACGAAATTATTTTTTCAAGAATAAACATACACAGCTCCTTTATATCTAAGTTCTTTCTTATATATTACTATAATTTGTTAAAAAATAAAAGGATTTTTAAAATTTTGTCTAATAACTGTAAAGTGTAGGGGAAAATCAATTAATATATACTTTACAAGGAGAGAAAAATGAAAAAATATCTATTAATTTTCATATTTCTCGGTATGTACTTAAATAGTCCTGCTGAAGAAAATGAAAGTATAACTAACTCAGAAACAATTTATAATGGCATAGTTGGAGCTGCTCACACGGATATATTAAATACTGGTGTTATAAAAAATGATAGCTCTCATGGAATAACTGGTTCTTCATTCTCTTTAATACAAAATTTTGGAATAATAAAAAATAATGGTGATTATGGAATTGATGTATCTGGTGATTCAGTAATAGTTAATGGAAAGGGTGGTGAAATTTCCAATGATGGAAGTTTTGGAATAAGGCTTATTAATGGCGAAAAAATATCTAATTTTGGAAAAATAGAAAATATAGGAGATTATGGAATTTCTGCTTATTCTACTAAAGAAGCAATAAATGAAAAAAGTGGAGTGATCTCCAATAATGGAAATACAGGTTTCTATATACATAATAGTGTCGGTACAAATGATGGAACTATTTCCAATAGTGGAAATTACGGATTCACAATTGATTCTAACAGTCAAGGAATAAATAATGGTATAATCGCCAATAAAGAAAAATTTGGAGTTTCTGTATATAACAGTATATTTATAAATTCTGCTGCTGGTGAAATAAAAAATGGCTCAAGTTATGGGCTTGCAATCCAAAATGGAGGACATGGAGAAAATTATGGTATAATTGCCAATAATGGAAATGTTGGAGTTTCTGTTAGTAATTCCTCATCTTTTGTCAATCATGGTACAATAGAACAAGATGGAAAAATAGCGATTCTTATGGGAAATGGAAATAATACTTTGGAACTTGGTACTGCCTCTAAAATAAAAGGAATAGTTGAAGGAAATAAAGGTACTGATACTCTTATTTTATCTGAAACCCCATCAACAGGAGAATCCTTTACCAATGGTACAATTGATTTTACTATTCAAAATTTTTCAAACATAGCAGTAAAATCTGGTACTTGGAATTTAAGTAAAGATATGGTTCTTGTAGTTCCTGACAAATTTAGAGAAAATCCATCTTCTGTTTCTATACCACCTATATCTAAAGAAAAACTAGAAGGAACCTTTATCATTAACACTGATGTAAAATTAACATTAAATATACAGGTGAGTGATCTTCTTACTCCTACATTGAGTACTGGCAAACTCATTAACAATGGGATAATCAATGAAAGACCTGTCGACTCTTTGTATGTAACAAATGATACTATAATCAAAATACCTGCTGTCTACATAAAAGACAGTAATAATAGTAATATAGGGAAAATAAATGTAACCAATGTTGCTGAAGGATGGCTTGGAAATTATGAATATGATAAAGAAAATGGAATATTATATCTTGTTTTAAATAAAAAACCTGATAATCCTGCTCCTAATAATGATATAGTTGGTGGTTTTTATGACTCTGTTTATAATTATCCAAAATCTAATATTCATGAAATTAATAATATGAAAGCCAGAGATAAAAACTACTCTTTGAATAGAGAATTTAATTTAAATTCTAATTCCAATATTCAATCTGCTGAACTTGTTTCATCTTATGGTAAATATTATGGAAGTTCTTATCATCCATCTTATTCATACAGGTCGTATGGTTTCAATGGACAGTCCATTTTTCCTTACAATAATTTTACATTTGGCTTAAACTATGGATATATAGGAAGTAAAGCTAATTTCAATGATAAAGGAAGCAGTACAGAAAACATTGATTCTTTTACATTGGTTGGAAGTACTTCTTATCTTCAGGAGAACTGGCTGAATATTTTTCAGGCAGGTCTTGGATACTCACGCCATGATTTAAAAAGAAGAATACTAGATAGAGAAGATAACTATAATAAAAGAGAAATAACTGGAAAATTTGATTCATTTCTTACTTCTTTTGGATGGGAAACTGGATATATTCTATCTGGGAATAACAAGAAAAATTATGTATACCCTTATGCTGGATTAGATTATATATGGAATAAAGATCAAGGTTACACTGAAAAACAGGATACAATTGCTGATGAAGATAATTATGCATTAAATATCAAAAAAAATACTTCTCCATCCCTCATTTCAAAAGCGGGGTTAAAATATAAATATAATATTTCTGAATCTTGGAATATTAATGGAGACTTTACATGGTATCATTCAAGTAAAAAACCTAGAAATACCCACACTGATTTTATTTTTAAACCTGATGTACATTACACAATACCTGCATTAAAAATGTCAAAAGATACAGAAATTATAAATATAAATGCTTCATATACTACTAAAACCCTTTTAGAATATAATGTAGGACTTCATGGTTTAATTAATAGGGATTATTTTGAATCTTCTGTTTCTTTAGGAATAAAATATACATTTTAATTCAAAAAAGGGGCTGTTGCAAATTAGTGATTGATAAACTAATTTGTGCAGCCTCTCT
>ERZ773144.1696-NODE-1696-length-19208-cov-4.886441_pt1 | contig 19208 bp, 17 predicted proteins | sample MGYA00580849_ERZ773144 | MGnify/ENA primary metagenome ERZ773144 (study PRJEB29015, sample SAMEA2737861) | human gut metagenome | biome: human gut; feature: human-associated habitat; material: faeces | place: China | collected 2012 ...
GTTGATTTTTTCATCTCTCTCTATTCTGTTGTTAATGTCCTTTTTTATTGCTTTTCTTTTCTGTCCCCTTTTCTCGTGGACAAGGATTATAATACCATAATTAATACTTTCCGTCAACAATTTTTTTACATTTTTCAAAGTATTTTATTTTTATATTAATGAGCTATTGATTTCATTGAATTCCTTGAAATAAAAAAAACTGACCCAAATCCATTTTAATAAGATTCTCAGCCAGCATTTTTTATTTTTCAATAAATTATTTTTTATATGATGGAATTATTTCCTCTTCTTCATCATATCTTGAATCCATAACACTATTTCTATCTTTATATTCAAATACAAATTTTTTATTTTTAGGAATAGTACAGAATACTTTCTCTCCTGGATTTACTATTTGTCCCTCTTGAATATATACAGCTCCACTGATATAATCTAATATTCTTTGCGAATCGCTTGCATCTAAGTCATAAAGATTTATGTGGACTATTCTATCTTTCTTTATATGTTCTATACATTTCATGCAATCTTCAAATCTAGTTGGTTTAACAAAAACTATATTGACATCCATATCCATATCTTATCTCCTCTTAATCATTTAGTACTTATATATTTAAGGATACTATTTTATTTATATTTTTTCAACCTATTTATTTTTTTATTTTTACAATGCCAGGAACATTAAAATTTTTTCCTTCATATCTTAAAGAAGCAGCTTCTTCACCAATATAATTTGTTACAACTGCGCTTCCTACTCTTTCTTCTTCATATCCTAAAATTTCTCCTCTATATTCTATTGGAGCACCTATTTTATAAACTTCCATTTCAGTTCCTATTTTTAAATTACTATTAGCCCCTGAATTAATTATTATATTATTTCCAGATTTTTTAACAATACTTGCACTCCAAGGCATTGAGTCTAATTTTTTTACTATTTTTTCTACTCCTTGTATTACTGCTGCTCTAAATGCTTCTTCTTCCAATGAAGTATATGAGCCATAAGTTCCAGCTCCAAGTACAGTTCCGAAAGTAACACTAGAACTTCCTTCTCCAGTTTCAATCCAAACTTTTCCATTAGTTACATCTATTACCTTTAACTCTATAACAACTTCTGCCTTTTGTTCCTTACTCTTTGAAAATAAAGATTTATTTCCTGTAGTATTTAATGCGTACTTTGTTACACTTCCTATTACTATAAAATCTGTATCAAGGAACTTTTGTTTAGATAATAGTGATTTTTCTCCTAAAGTATTAGAAAATGCTAATTCTTCCATAACAGAATCTAAGTCACTTCTTTCTAACACATTAAATCTTCCAGAATTTGAGAATTCAGAAGCAAGAATATCTTTTGTTGTTATGTCTGTTCTCTGTGTTCCAAATCTTGAATAATTTTTTACTTTCCCTATAACCACTCTTCTTTTAGGAAGGGTATTTTCTTTTAAAGTGCTGTATTCTCTCAAACTAACTACTTTATCATCTTTTTTTATATTGCTTTCTACTCCTGTTTTTCCACAAGATAAAAGAAGAAGGGATACAAAAATCATTCCTATAATATTTCTTGATTTCATTTTTCACACTCCTTATAGTTTTTCCAAAATCATTCTAACAATTTCTTCAGCTGAAAGTTCACTCGTAAAACCAGAAGCTTTGAGATGCCCGCCACCACCAAATATTCCTGCTATGGTATTCACATCTATATCATGCTTACTTCTCATACTTCCTTTAATAACTCCTATTTTATCTTCTCGTAAAAACAAAGATACTTCCGCCTTTTCATATGATACTAGGTTTTCTACTATTTCTTCTGTATCTTCTTTTCTTCCGCCATTTTTCATAAAATCTTCATTAGAAAGGTAAAAATAAGCCAGTTTCTTTTCTTCATCAAATTTCATTTCATACATAGCTTGACCTAAAAATTTTATTGCAGCCATACTTTTAGTATTTAAAAATTCTCTGACTATTTTAGAATTATTAACCCCTAACTTGACCAAATATCCTGCCATCTTAAATGTTTCCTCTGTTACATTATCATGCTTAAAATTTCCTGTATCATTTACAAGTCCAGTGTAAAGAGCCTCTCCTATATTTATATCTATTTCCACATTTAAAAATTTTAAAAATTTATATATTATTTCACTTGTAGAAGAAACATTTTCTACATAATTGATATCTCCATATCTTGGGTTACTGATATGATGATCAATATTTATTGTAAATACATTTTTTATGACTTTTTCAATATCCCCAATTCTACCTAAAGCAGCACTATCAACACATATGGCAAGATCCATATCATATTTTTTATTTTCATCATATGTTTCTGCTCTTTTTTCTAGTTCTAAAAACTTTACTCTGTCAGGGGTTTTATCCTGAAGAACAAATCTTACTTCACAATTATCATTAAATTTTTCAATACCAGATAATAAAGCTAATCCAGCACCTATTGCATCCCCATCAGGATTTACATGAGCAGTTATAAATATTTTTTTACTCTTTGCTATTTTATTTTTTATATCTAAAAAATTATCCAAATTTCCCTCCTGATTAAGCCTCTAAAATTTTTCTTTCTTCTTCAGTCATTCTTTTTAATCCTTCTTCATAAAGTTTTTCTGGATCATGACCAAGCATTATTGCCATAAGATTCATAACAGCTATCTCTACCATTGCAGCTGCATTTCTTCCAGAGGAAATATATAGTATTACTTTAGGTATTTTGTTTCCTAATATCTCTGATGAAGTACTTTGATAATCTACAGATGTGAGATAGTTATCTCTTTCCTGTTCTTTTAATTCTATTATAATATCTAATTTTTTATTTATTCTTACAGCACCTAATCCATATAAAGTCTTTATATCTATTATCCCTAATCCTCTTATCTCCATGAAGTATGGAAGTTTAGCTGCCTTACCTATTATATCGCCACTTACATCTTTTACAAATTTTACCATATCATCAGCTATTAGTCTATGACCTCTATGAATAAGTTCAAGTGCAGTTTCACTTTTCCCTATTCCACTTTTTCCTACAAGAAGCACTCCAAATCCATATAATTCTAAAAATACACCATGAAGTGACAAATTAGGGGTAAAATATGTTTCTAAAAAACCATTAAAATTCGCTATCAACTGAGAAGATTTTTTATATGGACTTCTGCATAATATGAGATCTTTTTCTTTTACCAGTTCAAAAAAGTATTGAGGCATTTCAGCATCAGATGTAAGAACTATTATAGGAAAATGAAATTCCAGATATCTTTTTAGATTTTCTATTCTTTTTTCTTCAGATAAACTTTCCAAATATTTAAATTCTACTTTTGAAAAAAGCTGAACTCCAGTATATCCTTCATCTTCATACATATCAACATATCCTGATAATGCTAAAGATGGCCGATGGATTCCTGTTGTTTTTACATATGTATTATCTAATTTTTCTTCTCCATGTAAAACTTTTAAGTTAAATTCATTTTTTAATTTTCTAACTGGAAGCAGTTTATCATTATTCATATCACTATCTCCTTGTTTTACTCTATTTGCTGCTATTATTTTTTGGGATTCTTCCATAAAATATTCAGCTGAATTTACTCCCATCATTTTTAATCTATAATTTAAAGCTGCTGTTTCTAAAATTATTGCAAGATTTCTTCCTTTTCTTACAGGTACTGTTACTTTCGGAATTTTTTCTCCTAAAAATTCTTCATGTACTTCATCTAAACCAAGTCTGTCATAAAACTTTTTTTCATCCCATTCTTCAAGCACTACAAGCATATCTATTCTTTTCATTTTTCTTGTTGCTTTTATTCCAAACTGAGTAGTTACATCTATTTTACTTCCATCTCTATTATTTACTATAAAAAAATGACTGTCCATTATAGTCTTATCAAAACGATTATACCCTTCTAAATCATTCTCAGCCACTCTTTTTATAATAAGATTATTATCAGTTATGAGTTTATGCCCTCTTTCTAAAAGTTCTATAGTTACTCCAAGTTTTGCATCTTCATATCCAGTAAGCATTACTCCTACTCCAAGTATTTCAAGGAGCATATAACCATTAATCATTTTTTCTTCAGCTAATTCTTTAGATAAAAAGAATTTTAATTCTCTTATAGTTTTAGAAGTTCTCATAGGGCTTTTCAATATAGTTTTATTATTCTTTTTAGCAGCCTCTACCATTTCTTTTGTAACTTTTGTTTCTCCAGTTATAATAAGAGCTGGAAAATTATATGTAAAATATTTATTCCACATATCAGATTTTTTTTCTGAAGATAATTTATCTACAAACATAGCTTCTTTTTTTCCGAATATATGAAGATACTTATTCAATTCATCTCCATCCTCATCAAAAAAACCTATCAATTCATACCCTATCTGATATAGGCTTGGAGTATTTATTTCAAAATCAAGATTTCCTTCATTTATCAAATCCATATTAAAATGTTCCATTATATCTCTTACTATAATATTTTCTTTATACTTCCTAACTCTATTCAAATACTATTCCTCCTTGAAATTCTTCTGATATTTCATTTTCAGGCACAGTTTTTTTTAACTTATCAAAATTTTGCTGATAATCCTTATCTAGATAAAAATTTTCTTTTCGCAGTAAAAAAGAATCTCTCACTTCTTTATTGATAATCTTTTGTCCATATTCAAGATTTTTCTTACTTCTCTTATATTCTTCATACATCTTATACTCATAAAATATAAAAACTCCCAAAATTGAAATTTTTATTAATATTCCTAAAGTATTTACTTTTCTACCCATTTATTTCCTCTTTAAATTTACTTAAAAGATAAAAAGATCCACATATAAGAATTATTTTTTTATTCAAAGATAAAGCCTTTTTATAAGCTTTTATCAAATCATTTTCTATAGTGCATCCTTCTGTATCTGAAAGTTGTTTGTATATTTCCTCTCCAGAAACTCCTCTTGGATTTTCGGCAAGAGATGTCAATATTAAAGTTGATGAAACACTTTTTAAAATCTTCAGCATACTCTTTGTATCCTTATCTTTTAATATAGATACAATAGCTACTACCTCTTCTGGTTTATAACCTTTTTCTATTACTTTTTTTAGCTCTATCATTCCATCTGGATTATGAGCTCCATCCAATACTACAAGAGGATTAGTACTGTATCTTTCAAATCTGCATTGCCATATTACTTTCTTACTTGCTTTCTTTATTATCTCTTTCAATACTCCTAACTCTAATGCTGCTTCATAAGCACAAAGAAAATTTTTAAATTGATAATCTCCAAACAGAGAAAACTCAAAAATCTCTCCATCTATTTTTATTTCTGTTATAAATCTTTCAAAATCAAGTCTTTCTTCAGCAGATTTATATTTTTCTAAAACATTAACTACTTTTGCTCTTTCTTCATTTATAGCTTTCAAAAATTCATCATTATTATCTGCTATTATTACTTTAGGACACTCTTTTATTATTCCTGCTTTTTCTCTGGCTATTTTATAAATAGTATCTCCTAAATATTCAGTATGATCCAAAGTAACATTAGTTATTATACATAAATCTGCTTTAGTTATATTAGTAGCATCAAATCTGCCACCCATACCAGTTTCAAGCACTACATAATCCACTTCTTTGTCCTGAAAATATTTGAACATCATAGCAGTTGTAACTTCAAAAAATGTTGGTTTTATTTTGATATTTTCTATAGCTTCTTTAACTATCTCATAATAATGAGCTATATCTTCATCTGAAATATCTTCTCCATCTGCTCTTATTCTCTCATTAAATTTCAATATATGAGGAGAAGTGTATTTTCCTACACTATAACCTGCTTCAAGTAATATAGTTTCTAAAGTTGTAGCAGTTGAGCCCTTTCCATTAGTTCCAGCTATATGAATTATTTTATATGAATTTTGAGGATTTCCCAATTCTTCACATATTTTTTTTATATTTTCTAATCCTAATTTTATTCCATGCATTGAGTATGAATAAAGTTCATCTAATAATTCATTTATATTCATTTTCATCTCTCCAATAATTTCATTAAAGTCTGTTTAATATCCCCTCTATTATAGTTTTTGAATTTTTAGCTGCCAATTTTACAAATTCAGGAAAGTCAACTTTTGCATCATGATTAGCTTTATCAGATATTGCTCTTATTATAAGAAAAGGCATATTAAATATATGACATACATGGGCTACAGCTGCTCCTTCCATTTCTGTACAATCAGCTTCAAATGTATCTCTTAGCCACTTTATTCTTTCTATTGATGCAACAAATTCATCTCCACTTACTATACGTCCCACACACACTCTATATTTTCCAAATTCTTTTTCAGCCACATTGCAGGCTATATCAACCAAGTTTTGGTCTGCTTTAAATATATAAGTATCCATTCTTGGTATCTGCCCCAATTCATATCCAAAAGCTGTACTGTCAAAATCATGTTCTATAAGATCGTTTCCTATAACTATATCTCCTATATTAATATTAGGATTTACTCCTCCTGCCACACCTGTAAACAACACTTTATCTACTTTGAAATGATTAATTATAAGTGTAGCACATATTGCAGCATTTACCTTTCCTATTCCACCTTCAACTAATACTACATCTTTTCCTAAAAGTTTACCATTAAAAAATTCAAGGTTTCCAATTTTTTCAGATTTTATATCACTCATTACAGCTTTTAATTCTACTACTTCTTCATTCATTGCACCTATTATACCTATTTTCATTACTTCACCTCTATGATTTTAATTATTTTATTTCTATTTTTTCTAAAATTATAACACAGGAACTTATTCTAAGCAATTATAATACCAAATTTTGATTTTTATGTTATAGATTTTAAGCTATTCCAAATAAGTTCTATCTTTATAATTTTATTTGAAATATATCAAATATTTGTATTCTTCAATTCTTTCCCTCTATAGCATTTTTTTATCTGTGTGTTAACCCTTTCTTTTATCTTGTTATTATTTTAAAAAATAAAAAAAGCTGTCAATAGACAGCAATATCAATTGAATTACTTCTTAAACTTTCCATTTTTTCATAATAAATTTCTTCTATATCTTCATTACCATATATTATTTCTCCAAACAGTTCTCCAGTTTCAATTTTCCACCTTTGTAATAACTTTTATTTTCTCCATTTTTATCCTGTATTACATAGAATTTATCATTTTCATATTTCTCTATGAATATTCCACTATACGGTTTTTCTTCATTAATTACATATATTATTCCGTCCCTCATTTCCTGTTTTGAAATATCTTCAGCTCTTTTTTTATAACAACTTGTTAATTAAGAATATAATTAATATAAATATAACTTTTTTCATAAATCAGCCCTCTGTAAATGTCAGTATTTTTATTATACCATATGCTTCTTTTGCTCAACAATATTAATACAAATAAAATGAATATATAGTCTATTAAACTATAAAAAGGAACAAGTTAAGTATAATATGTTTTTATATAATAACTTAGCTAATAGTTTATAAATTATGTATTGAAAATTAGTAATTTTAATGAAAACAAGGATTTTAATAGACTCATTTACCTTTTTGATATTTTATGTTATAATGTTTCTGCTAAAATAACAATTTTACTATAGGAGATAATTTCATGATATATAGAATACAATATTGGATAATTATGTTTTTTAGATTTATTATCCTCCTCTTTCCTGAAAATACTAGATTTAAATTTGCAGAATTTTTAGGTTGGCTTGGATATAAAATAGTAAAAAAAAGAAGAGAAATAGCTCTTGCTAACCTTAAACTTGCTTTCCCAGAAAAGAGTGAAGAAGAAAGAGAAAAAATTGCTCTTGAATCTTTTAAAATAATGTTAAAAGCTTTTTTATGCACTTTATGGTTTGGAAAATATCTAAATGAACCTGGCAGAGTAAAAATTGAAAATATAGAAATTTTACATAAAGCTGCTGCTGAAAATAAAGGCGTTGTAGTTTCTACACTTCATTTAGGTAATATGGAAGCTACTGTAAAAGCTGGAGAAGGTTACAATATTACTACTGTTGCTAAAAAGCAAAGAAATCCATATCTTGATAAGTTTATAACTGAAAGTAGAAAAAATGATCTCAATCTTACAATTTTAAAAAAGAGTAAGAGAACAAGCAGAGAGCTTATAGAAAGACTCAACAATAAGGGAATAATTGCATTATTCAGTGACCATAGAGATAAAGGAGCCATTGTTAATTTCTTTGGAGAAAGCACTAAAGCTCCTACTGGTGCTGTTTCAATTGCATTAAAATATGATATTCCATTTGTATGGGGATATAACATTATGCACAAAGACAACTCTTGCACAATAAAAGTTGTAGAACAGGTAGAATTTATCAAAACTGATAATTTTAAAGAAGATGTGCAAGTAAATACACAGCTTCTTATAACTAAAATGGAAGAAGTAATCAGAGAATATCCAGAACAATGGATGTGGTTTCATGATAGATGGAATTTATACAGCCAGCTTCATAAAAAAAATAAAAAATAAAGTATTATAAAATGAGCCTGAATAATAATCAGACTCATTTTATTTATCAAATTTTAAAAATTATAAATATAATCCATGATTATATTTCCTGCAGCATCTAAATCTTTTTCTCTTACATCTTCTATTGGATTATGACTTATTCCATCTATGCATCTCACAAAAAGCATTCCCATATCAGCAATATTTGCCATTTCTTGTGCATCATGTCCAGCTCCGCTTGGAAGTTTAAAAATAGGAGTATTCTGCCTTATAAAACTTTTTTCTAAATCTTTTATTACTTTTGAACTACAAGCTGTTTCCATTATTTCATTAGTCATTTTTATTGAATATACCATTTTTTTACTTTCAGTTACTTCTTTTATTATATTCTCTATTTTTTTCATAGTATCTATTAATATCTTATTTTTCATTGCTCTTATATCTATTGTGAATTCCGTTTCTCCTGGTATTACATTTACTGCTCCAGGAATAACAAATATTTTTCCAAAAGTTAAAACCATTTCCCCCAGTTCTTCTGCAAGTTTTGTACTTTTATATATTATTTCAGCCATTACAGCTACTGCATCCTTTCTCATTTTCATAGGAATAGTTCCTGAATGCCCTGCCTGTCCTTTTATATTTATCAAATACCTGTTGCAAGATTGAATAGCAGTTACTATTCCTACAGATAGATTCTCATACTCTAAAACTGGTCCCTGCTCTATATGCACTTCTAAAAAAGTATCTATATCCTCTCTTTTAAATTTACATTCATCTATTTTTTGAGGATCAAATCCATATTTTTTCATAGCATCATTAAGTTTCTTTCCTTTATATTCCAATTCCAAAAGAGATTCTTTAAAAGTTCCAGCTATTGCTTTGCTTGTTAGGCAAGCTGCTCCATAAGTGGTTCCTTCCTCATATGCAAATGATATTATTTTTATATTACAATTTAATTCTTCATATTTTTTAAGAAGATTTTTTATACATACTATTGGAAGTATCACTCCAAGTATACCATCAAATTTTCCTCCATCTTCTACACTGTCTTGATGTGATCCCATCACAAGAGTCTTTGCTTTTAAATTATTACTTTTATATTCTCCAATAAGATTCCCTACTCCATCTATTTTTGTTGTAAGCCCTATTTCTTTCATCCAATTTTCTATAATATTTCTGGCTTCTAAATATTCTTTTGTCAGATATAGTCTTGTTACTCCTTTAGATGGTTCGCTTATCTTACTTAATATATTTAATTTATCTAATATTTCTTTACCTATATTCAAAATATTCTCCCCCTTTATTGTTAAAAAAGAGAACAACTAAAAAGCTAGAATAAATCTTAGAAATCTCTATATTAGAAAAATTCATGGAATTAACAAAGTAAGTAAATCATAAAAAACAATACTCTGTTAATATTTTATTTTTACAAATAAAATTAATAATAAATTTTTCTATTAAAAAATTCTAAATCTATATTTCTATATTATTAGTCATTCTCTTTTATTCTACTGATTAATCATTTAATTTAAGAACTGAAACGAATGCTTCCTGAGGAATTTCAACATTTCCTATGCTCTTCATTCTTTTCTTTCCTTCTTTTTGCTTTTCAAGAAGTTTTTTCTTTCTTGTTATATCTCCACCATAACATTTAGCTATAACGTTCTTTCTAAAAGCCTTTATAGTTTCTCTTGCTATAACTTTTGATCCCAAGGCTGCCTGAATAGGTATTTCAAATTGCTGTCTTGGTATAACCTCTCTAAGTTTTTCGCAAATAGCTCTTCCTCTAGAATAAGCCCCATCTCTATGAGCAATAAATGAAAAAGCATCTACTGGTTTACCAGATACAAGTATATCAACTTTTACAAGGTCTGATTCTTTATATCCTACAAGTTCATATTCAAATGAAGCATAACCTTTAGTTCTTGATTTTAATTTATCATAAAAATCAATTACAATTTCAGCTAGTGGCAATTCATAAGTAAGAAGTGATCTAGTATCATCTATAAAGTCCATACCTATAAAAATTCCTCTTTTCTCCTGACAAAGCTCCATTACATTTCCTACATACTCTTTTGGTACTATTACTTTTCCTCTTATGAAAGGTTCCTCTACAGATAATCTTCCTTTTCCAGGGTCCGGAAATTCACAAGGATTGTCTATAACAAGAACATTCCCTTTATCCATATTAACTTTATATTCAACTGATGGAGTTGTTGAAATAAGATCTATATCATATTCTCTCCTTAATCTTTCAACAATTATTTCCATATGCAAAAGTCCTAAAAATCCACATCTAAATCCAAAACCTAGAGCTAGTGAAGTTTCTGGTACATATGTAAGAGAAGCATCATTCAACTGTAATTTTTCAAGAGCATCTCTTAAATCTTCATAATCATCTGTAAATAATGGATAAATTCCGGCAAATACCATTGATTGAGCTGGTTTAAATCCTTCCAATGGAAACATACAAGGTTCTTTAGCATTAGTTACTGTATCTCCAACTCTCGTATCATGAATAGTTTTTACACCTGTAATTATGTATCCAACTGATCCTGAAGTAAGTCCTTCTGTTGATTTCATTGTTGGTGAAAATACTCCAACCTCTAATACATCAAATTCTTTTTCAGTAGACCAGATTTTTATTTTATCTCCTTTTTTTATAGACCCATCTAAAACTTTTACATATGTAATAACTCCTCTATAGTCATCAAATTTAGAATCAAAAATCAATGCCTTTAATGGAGCTTCTTCATCATATGCTGGAGCTGGTACTTTAGCTACTATTGCTTCTAATAAATCATCTATTCCTATACCTGTTTTTCCAGAACACATTACAGCATCATCTGCTGGAAGTCCTATTATATCTTCTATCTCATGTTTTACTTTTTCTGGATCAGCTGCTGGAAGATCAATTTTATTAATTACTGGTACTACTTCCAGATTATTTTCTATGGCTAGATATACATTGGCTAGTGTTTGAGCTTCTACTCCCTGAGCTGCATCAACTACAAGAAGGGCCCCTTCACAGGCTGCCAGCGACCTAGATACCTCATAAATAAAATCCACATGCCCTGGAGTATCTATAAGATTTAATTCATATTCTATCCCATCTTTTGCTTTATAGTATAAAGTAACAGCTTGAGCCTTTATTGTTATTCCCTTTTCTCTTTCCAAATCCATAGAGTCAAGAAGCTGCTCTTTCATTTCTCTTTTAGTCACAGTCCCTGTAAATTCTAACAATCTATCTGCTATTGTTGACTTACCATGGTCTATATGAGCAATTATTGAAAAGTTTCTCTTATGCTTTTGCAACATAAATTTCCTCCTAATTATTTTATCACTTACACAACATTATAAAAGATTATCCAAAAAAAATCAACTAAAAACAAAGTCCCTTATATGGTATAATTAATGAAAAACTATTTTTAGAAAGGAATTTTATGAATTTTAAAGTAACTGTCACAAGAAAAAAAATAAAAAATATAATAATAAAAATAAATTCTAATGGGGAAGTAGTGATATCTGCACCTAAAAGAGTTCCTCAAAAATATATAGAGCAGCTGATTATACAGAAAGAAAAATGGATAATAGAAAAAATAAATTCTATCAATGAGTATTATTCTAATAGAAGACCTATTTCTTATGCAAATGGTGACAAAATTTTCTATCTTGGAAAAAAATATATCCTGGAAGTTATTCCATCTGAGAAAAATTTTATAGAACAGGATGAAGAAAAAATATATATTTATTGTAAAAAAACTGAATCAGCTGACGAGAAAAAAAAGATTCTTGAAAAATGGTTTAGAGAAAAAATTTCTATTATTTTAGAAAATCTTACTATAGATATAGGAAAAAAAGTTGGTTTTCTTCCTGAAGAAATAAAAATAAGAAGTATGAAAAGCAGATGGGGTTCCTGCAATACTACAAGAAAAATAATCACATATAATCTTCATCTCGTAGAAAAACCTATTTCTGCTATTGAATATGTAGTTTTACATGAACTTTCACATATTCCATATCCGCATCATCAAAAAGAATTTTGGAATTTTGTAGAGAAATATATGCCTGACTGGAAATTAAGAAAAAAGATTCTGAATAATAAAGCGTAATATTTACGTAAAGAATACTTTTAAAAAAAGAAAAAATAATGTATACTTAAATAGATATCTATATAGCTTTAATTATAAATATCTAAATTTATAGTTTTAAATATAAATTATGTTTTTGGAGGATATATGCTGTTAAAAAATAAAAGATTTTGGCCTTTATTTATAACTCAATTTTTTGGAGCTTTTAACGATAATATGTTAAAAACCGCTATCATGGCTTTTATTACTTATAATCTTACATTAAACAGAGATCATGAAGGAATGCTGCTGAATTTTATTTCTATTCTCTTCATTCTTCCTTTTTTCTTTTTATCTGCTACAGCTGGTCAGTTAGCTGATAAATACCACAGAGATAAAATTGCTAAAATTTTAAAATGTGTAGAATTTATACTGATGATTTTAACTGCTGTTGCTGTTTTTTTTAAGTTTTATTACGGACTTATCATTATACTATTTTTTATGAGTATACAGTCTGCTTTTTTTGGCCCTGTTAAATATTCCATCATTCCTCAGCATCTTGAAGAATGTGAATTAATAGAAGGAAATGCCATAATAGATGGAGCTACATATTTTTCAATATTAATGGGAACTATATTAGGAGCTCATATTACTTCTCCTAATATAACTGTTGGAATACTTGTATTCTGCTCTTTGCTTGGTATGCTCAGCAGTTTTAAAATACCATCTGCTCCAGCTCCAAGACCTGATTTATCCATGAGTTTCAACATATTTAAAACTATAAAGCTGACATTAAAAAAAATATCTGAAATAAGAAGTATTTATATAACTATTTTAGGGCTTTCATGGTTTTGGGCACTTGGTGCAGTTATTCTTACTCAGCTTTATCCTATGTGCAGTGATTTATTAGGACTTTCAAGAAATGCTGTTGCTGTATTTATGTTTATATTTTCTTTAGGTATGGCCGCTGGAACTTTTGTATGTACAAAAGTTATGAGAGGAATTGTCCATCCTACATTTGTTCCTTTAAGTTCTATTGGGATTGGGATTGCTACTTTTTTCCTTTATCTTTTTACTAAAGATTATATTACTCCTGACAGTCAAATAAGAACAGTTACATTTTTTAAATCAATTCCAGGAATAAAAATATCTTTTATATTGTTTTTCCTTGCTTTTTTTGGTGGAATGTATATTGTTCCTTTAAATGCTTTTTTACAAAATAAAGCACCTAAAAAATATCTTGCTACTATCATAGCTGGAAATAATATAATGAATGCTGTTGGAATAGTAATTTTCTCTGCTCTTGTCCTTGGTCTTTTTAAGATAGGTTTTATTATATCAGATATATTTTTCTTAATATCTATCATTTGTCTATGTGTATCTCTGTATATACTTACTATTATTCCAGATGCTCTCCCTAGGTCTATGGCACAGAGTATTCTGTCTCTAATATTTAAAATGGAGGTTACTGGACTTGAAAATTATGAAAAAGCTGGAAAAAGAGTTCTTATAATAGCAAACCATACATCTTTATTAGATGGACTGCTTGTTGCTTCATTCATGCCAGAAAAATTGATATTTGCAATTAACACAACAATTTCTAAAAAATGGTGGATCAGAATATTTAAACCAGTGGTAAAGTTATATCCAGTTGATCCTACAAACCCTTTGGCATTAAAACAGCTTATTAATGAATTAAAAAATAATGAAAAATGTATTATATTTCCAGAAGGAAGGATAACTGTAACAGGTTCTTTGATGAAAGTGTATGAAGGAGCTGGAGTTGTTGCTTTAAAAGCTAATGCTAATATTTTACCTATTAGAATAGATGGTGCTCAATATTCAAAATTTTCATATTTAAAAACTAAATTTAAAACTAAATTATTTCCTAGAATAAAGATTACTATGCTTCCACCAACTAAAATAAAATTATCTGAAGGAGATAAAGGAAGTGCAAAAAGGGAAAAAATTGGAGATCAACTTTATGAAATCATGACTTCTATGATTTTTAAATCTTCTCCAGTAAAAGAAAATATTTTCAAGTCATTATTAAATGCTGTTAAAATACATGGTAAAAAACATATAATTGTAGAAGATATTGCCAGACAACCAATGAGTTATAAAAACTTTATATTAAAATCATATGTTATTGGAGAAGCTGTAAAAAGAAATTTCAAAGAAAAAAATATTGGATTAATACTTCCCAATTCCATAATAAATGCTTTAGTTTTCTTTGGATTACAGTCTAATGGTAAAATTCCTGCTATGATTAACTTTACACAGGGAAAAAGCCAAATATTATCCTGTATAAAAACTGCTGAAATATCAACAGTCATCACAGCTAAAAGAATGATAGAAATGCTTCAATTAGAAGATCTTATTAAAACTTTAGAAGAAAATGGAGTAAAAATTATTTATTTAGAAGAATTTCAAGCAAAAATAAATCTGTCTACAAAATTATCTGGATTTTTTAATTACTTTTTGAAAAAAATTCCTCAAACAAATTATAATGATCCTTGTACTATTCTTTTCACATCAGGATCTGAAGGAATTCCAAAAGCTGTACTTTTAAGTCATGAAAATTTACAGGCAAACAGATTTCAAATGTCTTCATTATTTTCTTTCACAAGTCAGGATATTATGTTTAATGCACTTCCTATGTTCCATTCATTTGGACTTGGAGTTGGAACTATACTGCCGCTTCTTTCAGGAATAAAAGTATTCTTCTATCCTTCTCCTGTGCATTATAAGATAGTTCCAGAGTTAGTTTATGATTCTAATGCTACAATTTTATGTGGAACTGATACATTTTTTAATGGATATGCTAAACAGGCTAATCCTTATGATTTTTATAATATAAAATATGCAATGGTAGGAGCAGAGAAATTAAAAGATTCTACCTACTATCAATGGATGGAAAGATTTGGAGTAAGAGTCTTGGAAGGATATGGAGTAACAGAAGCTAGTCCAGTTATTGCTGTAAATACTCCTATGTATCAAAAAAGAGGAAGTGTTGGAAGGCTTTTACCTGATATAGAATATAAGCTTGAATCTGTTCCAGGAATAGAAAAAGGTGGACGATTATGGATAAAAGGTAAAAATATTATGCTTGGTTATCTAAAAGATGGAAAAATAGTTCAACCTGAAGATGGCTGGTATGATACTGGAGATATTGTAGATATTGATGAAAATAAATTTGTCACTATTTTGGGAAGAGCCAAAAGATTTGCTAAAATAGCTGGTGAAATGGTTTCTCTTACTGCTGTAGAAGAAATAATAAATGATTACATTGAAGACTTCCCTAGTGTTGTTACTTCTATTCCTGATGAAAAAAAAGGTGAACAGTTAGTTTTAGTTACAGAAAAAGATAATATCAACAGTAAAGAAATGTTAAATTATTTTAAGGAAAAGCTTTACAGTGAATTATGGGTGCCTAAAAAAATTGTTACAGTAGATAAATTGCCTTTACTTGGTACTGGAAAAATAGATTATGTAAAAGTTAAAAAAATAGCTGAAAAACAGTAGTTAAAATCTATAAAGCAAAATAAAAATCTCTTTTAGAAACTAAATAATTTCTAAGAGAGATTTTTTAATTTAGACTTTATTAAAGTTTTTCAAATCTTTCAATTCTTCCAATATGTCTTCTAAGGAAGTTTTTCCATCATTTATAGCCATAGCTATAAGTGTTCCTTCCACTATAGGTGCATCAGCTATTTTTATTTTAGCTCTATTATATTCCTCATCTAAAAATTCTATAGCCATTTCACTATTTAAAATTGAACTTCCTATATCACCAAAGATTAAAACTCCTTCCTCTGAATAGACACTTTCTATAGCTTCTTTAACAATCATAGGATCTGAGCCTAAATGATTTCCTGAGGTTCCACTTCCATTTACAACAGGAAAGTCATACTTTTTCATCTCATTGCACAGTTCAATTATTTCATTAGCAAGTTTTTTACTATGAGATACAATTACCATTCCCACCACAATAATCACTATCCTTTCAATTCATCAGTTATAGTTTTTATAATTAAATAGGATGAAACAGAACCTGGATCAAGATGCCCTATACTTCTTTCCCCCAGATAACTTGCTCTTCCTTTTGTAGCTACTATGTCTTTTGTAGCCTCCATTCCAGACTTTGCTTTAAGTTCTGCAAATTCAAAACATTCACTGATATTTGCTCCAGCATCAGCTTTTATTTTAAAGGCTTCATAAGCAGGGATTTGAGTATCCAGCATAGTTTTTTCTCCTAATACAGCCTTTCCTCTCATTTCTATTCCCTTTATCATTTCATTCCATGTTTCAGCCATTATTTCTGGAGTTATTTCTTCCTTAGTTTTAAGATAAGCTGCTCCTTTCATCAGAGCAGTTCCATAGAGAGCTCCTGATGCTCCTCCAACACTAGATATTAATATCATTGCCATTTTATTAAATACCTCAAAAGACTGCATATTTTGCATATTTGAAAGTTCTTCTTTTACCTTTTCAAAACCTCTTGCAAGATTTACACCATGATCTCCATCTCCTATTTCTCTATCCAATTCTGTAAGGTAATCTTTATTTTTTATTATTTCTTCACTTATCTTTTCTATTACTTCCAATAATTTCATATTTTCATCTCCTAAAATCTTTTAAATGCTGGAGTATCTGCTTTAGCTTTTATAAATTCTTTCATTTCATTGTCTAATTTTGTTAAAGTTATTGAAAATCCACCCATATCTAAAGAAGTCATATAATTTCCAACAATTGTATCAATTACTTTTATATTTTTTCCTTCTAAAACTTGAAATACTCTGTTGTTAATTATAAAAAGTTCCATTAATGTAGTTTCTCCCAACCCGTTTACCAACACAGCAACTTCATCATTTTCCTTTAAATTAGACTCTTTAAATATTTTTTCTAAAATATAATCTATATGAACATTTGCTGATTGAATTTTTTCTCTGTGTGTTCCAGGCTCTCCATGAATTCCAAGTCCTATTTCTACTTCATCATCAGCTAATTCAAAGCTTAATTTCCCAGTAGTTGGCACCATACATGGTTCTAATGCCATTCCAAATGTTTTTGTCATGCTAATAACTTTATTTCCTAAAACTTCTAATTCTTCTAAAGAATATCCTTTTTCTGCTGCTGCTCCAACCATTTTATGTACTAAAACTGTTCCAGCTATTCCTCTTCTTCCAACAGTATATGTGCTATTCTCTACAGCAATATCATCATCAACTACTATTTTTTTTACTTCTATTTCTTCCATTGCTGCCATTTCAGCTGCCATCTCAAAATTCATTACATCTCCACTGTAATTCTTTATTATCAATAGAACTCCAGCTCCGTTATTTACAGCTTTTACTGCTTCATAAACTTTATCAGCACTAGGTGATGTAAATACTTCTCCTGCTACTGCTCCATCAAGCATTCCATAACCAACAAATCCTGCATGTGAAGGCTCATGTCCACTTCCTCCTCCACTAATTAAAGCTACTTTTCCCATTTTTTTATTTTTTCTTACTATAACTGGTAAATCTTTTACTCTTTCCAGATATTCTGGATAAGCTTTAAGCATTCCATTAACCATTTCTTCTACAATGTTCTCTGGCTCATTAATCATTTTCTTCATAAAATTTACCTCCTGAATTTTTATAAAAAAAGCTTAAAATAATCTTCTCATACTTCTATAAGAAAATTACTTTAAGCTTCTCCATTCACATAGCTTTATTCATTTATTAAATTTTAATCTATTTTAACTTCTTTGTCAACGTATTTGATATTTTAAAACATTTCCTTTAACATTTTTAAAGCAGTTACTGTAGTTACGATAAGAAATACAGGTTTTATAAATTTGCTTCCCTTACTTATTGCACATCTTGAACCACATTGAGCTCCCAACAGCATTATTATTGAAATAGGTATACCATAAAGAAAATATACTTTTCCACTGATTCCAAAAACTAAAAGACTTGTAAAATTTCCAACTAAATTTAAAATTTTGGAATCTCCATTAGCTTCTACAAAATCATATCCAAATATTTTCATCATAAAAAATACTAAAAATGATCCAGTCCCAGGTCCTAAAAATCCATTGTAAAATCCTATAACAAAAGCCATTATCATTCCTTTGGTAACATTTGATTTAGTCAGTCCTGTAAATGTACTTTCATGACCCATTTTTTTATTAGTCAGTGTATATGCAAGTACTACTATCAAAGCTGTAAATACTATATAATTAATATATTGTGGTTTTGTTCCTATTATAAGTTTTACTCCAATAAATGCTCCTACAAACGAAAATGGAGCTAATTTTTTCATAAGATCCCAATTAACTTTTCCAGATTTTGCATAATTTATGCTGCTTCCTACACCAGAAAAAAATCCTGATAATTTATTTGTTCCTAGAGCAATATGAGGTGGTAATCCTGATGCTAAATAAGCTGGCAGTGAAATTAATCCTCCCCCTCCTGCTACTGAATCAATGAATGCTCCTATAAAACATAAACAGGCTAAAATAATAAATTCACTAGTTAAAAGCTCTTTCAGCATTAAAAATCTCCCCTTTTATTTTATCTCTTTAATTTTATCATATTTATATATTTTATTCTAGTAAAACCAAAATTATTAAATATAAAAAAAGCTGAGTAACATTTAAAAAAAATGTTTTACTCAGCTCTCTTTT
>ERZ773144.1701-NODE-1701-length-19176-cov-3.236860_pt1 | contig 19176 bp, 16 predicted proteins | sample MGYA00580849_ERZ773144 | MGnify/ENA primary metagenome ERZ773144 (study PRJEB29015, sample SAMEA2737861) | human gut metagenome | biome: human gut; feature: human-associated habitat; material: faeces | place: China | collected 2012 ...
GCAATTGCTGATGATGAGCGGGGAGGATTTGAGAGAGGGATTACACCGGATGGGAAGAAATTTCTTCCGGGTTCGCCCTTGGTTCGAACCCGGCGCATGGGGAGGGCAATGGATGAAACAACACATCCCGGGATTGAATGAAGAAGTGCCTAATTTAGCCTGGTCTTTCGAATTGATGGTTTTGGAAAATGGACTGATGTTCGAAAGTAACGGATATCGTTTGGAAGTTTCTTTCGATTTTCTGATGTATAACGATTACCGTCAAGTTCTGGGAGAATCGGCCGATGTGTTTAAAACCGATTTCCCGATTCGTTTTGATTTTCTGGATACTTTCGATGGAGGTAACCTGTCGGTACAGTGTCACCCCCGGACTACGTACATCCGGGAACAGTTTAATATGCCTTTTACACAGGATGAGACGTATTATATCCTGGATAGCCGGCAGAATCCCCAGGTTTATCTGGGATTTCAGGAAAATATCCGGCCTGAAGAGTTCGGCGAGGTATTGAAACAGAGCCAGGCAGAAGGTAAGACGATAGACATTGAAAAATATGTACAGAAATTTCCGGCACACAAACACGACCTTTTTCTGATACCCAACGGAACGGTTCATGCTTCCGGAAAGAATTGTATGGTGCTGGAAATCAGTAGTGCTCCGTATATTTTTACTTTTAAAATGTACGATTGGCTGCGATTGGATTTGAATGGGAAACCCCGTCCGCTGAATGTACAGCGGGGAATGGATAACCTCTATTTCGAACGGAAGGGAGAACGGGTGGCAAAAGAATTGGTTTGTCATCCCGAGGTATTGGAAAAAAACGAACATTATACACTCGAACATCTGCCGACCCATGAAAAGCATTTTTACGATGTCCATCGGTATACCGTCGAAGATGCGGTGGAAGTAGAAACCGAAGGGAGTTGCCAGGTTTGGATGGTGGTGGAAGGGAAAGCAGTAAGGGTGGAGACTCGCGAAGGAATGAGGCAACGCTTTAATTATGCCGAAACGTTTGTAATTCCTGCTGCTGCCGCTACTTACCGGATTATAAATGAAACACCGGGAGAAAAGGTGATACTGGTAAAAGCTTTTATCAAAAAAGGATATGGGTTTGAATAAAGTCGGAAAGAAGTAGGATACCGGCAAATTCAGAAAGGGATTTTGCGTACATCGGTTTTGCATCCTTGTAGAGGGAAAATATACTTGTAAATTTAATATATACAAACTTAAGAAAAATTCTTAAGTTTGTAAAAAATATTCTATAGACGGATGGTATGAAGAATAAGATGCAAATACTGGGACGTATATCGTTGGGATTACTGATCTGTATAATACTGGGACAGGGAATTTGGTTGTATCGGGTACGTGAAATGGAAAATCATGGATTCGAGCAGACGGTCGGCCGGGGACTGAACGATATCTTGTGGGTGGAGGTGATTTTCCTGATCGGGTTTATCGTTTGTTTAGTTTGGCAAAGGGTTGTGGCGAAAAGGATTGAACGAAGGACACTGGTACAGATGATGGGGAAGACACCTTCGGAAGAGATACCTTTAACGGAGTGGATGGCAGTGATCGACGGTAAGCTGCAATGCGAGGGGATTGCCTTGTCTGTGGAGGAGGAATTGAAATTGAATACGATAAAAACGCACTTGGTGGAAATGGCTGAAACCATCGATATGCAGCAGAGTGCTTTAAAGACCTCGGTATGGAAAATCGACCGGGAAAATATCGATCTGAAACCGGAGATGGAAATGATCGTTGAGTTGTTTTCTCTGATCCGGCCACAGGCACTGGTGGGTTACCAAATCGACGAAGGAGCGGAATATCCTTGTTTGGATAAGGTATATTTTTATTATCTGATCCTTTGTTTGGTAGATAAAGCTATTGTATCTGCCGGAGTTCACCCCGTAGTGAGGATCGAATTTTATACCGACAAGAAACATTATATGTTGACAGTCGAAGATAATGGCAGGGAAATAGATCCGGGAGACAGGCAGCCGGAACAATCCACCGGGGCGGGACTGGCCTTCGTCGTACAGCAGGTGGTCGGTGGTTATGGAGGAAAAATCCGCTTTATAAGTAAACCGAACGGAAACAAGTGTGTGATCACTTTACCACAGAAACGGAATTAATTGAAGTACGAAACGGCGATTACCGCTCGCTCCTCTTTTCTTGAAGGAAGGGCATAAAAAATAGAGAGGAACTTGAGAAGAGAGTCTGGCAGACAATCTTACTTCAAGTTCGCTCTCCTCTATAGTATAGCAACAACACTAGAGATGGAGTGTTATAATCTCGGAATGATTGTTTTCCTGAGATAAGGCATAAATGGTATTTTCTTCGGCGCTATAGCTGATCGAAGAACAAGCATTTTCCAGGCGGTAAGTACGCACGTGCGAACCGTTCCAGTCGAATACCAGTATGGTTTTGCCTTTGTCGACGTCCAGATTATGTTGTTTTAGCGTCCGTCCTGAATACAGGGCATAGATGTAATCATCCGATACAGCCAGATCACAGAACCCGAAAATATGATATTTGGAATAATTGACCGGATGGACTAAACCACGGCCTTTGGGACGGTGACGGTTGAATTTTACCTTGGCAGGGGTCAGATGCACTTCATTGATACGGATCAGTTCGTTACCGTTGATTTCACAAATGTCCAGGCAACCGGTTTGCATATTGGCGCAGGCCAAGCGTTCGAGCGTCGGTTTTACTGCTAAGGTATTGCTGGCATAAAATGCACTTTTGAGCGTATCCGTCAGAGTGGGATCGGCACAGGCCGGATAACTTACACTATAGGTGTCGTCTCCGGATACTTGACTGATGCAATAACGGCCTTGGGTATAAACTCCGGTCGACAGCAGGCGGTCACCGATCCGGATGGCTCCGATAGGGGTCTTGTTGTTGTCGGTGAGGGAAGTGAACGTAGGCTGGTAACCCGGAGTCGCATATTCGTTCAAGTTAATTTCCACGAACTTTTTAGTTCCGAAATCGAATGCCGAAACGATGTCTCCGTTTAGGTTCATACTGATAAAATACATGCCTTCTCCTTCGTTTCTGCCTGCCGGTACTAAACGGGTAACGGTTCCGTTTTCGCTGTTATAAATGGCGAAACGGTAAGCGCTACTGGGAGTAAGAAAAGCATATAAGTTTCCTTTTTTTACAAATTTATAAGGAGAGATAATGTTCAATGCCTCCACATCGATTTTGTCTGTTTGGGCATATTGAAGCTCTGTCACCTTCGTCCGTACTAACGGAGAAGATTCGGTCTCTAAGGTCGGATCGGATTGACAACTGCCGAGCAGAAGAGCAGGGATGATGAAGTAATATAGTTTTTTCATATCAATTGTTCTTCTAATTAATGTTATTCTTGTATGGCACTTAATCCAAAATGATCACCTACAATACCATCTGAGTCAATACCAAAACAAAAAGCCCCTACATATATACATGTAGCATCCGGATCAATAGACTCGTTTTCAGCTAAAGCATCTATATTATCAAAGGTAATATTGGTGATGGTAGATTCTCTAGAAAACATAAAATTAATAGACAATGCGGTCAGAATAATAATTCCTCCCATAAAAATTCTGGCTTTTTTTCTCATTTTTATAAATATTGATTGTGACAGTACAAAGTTAGGAAAGATTCTTAATTTTGTAAAATTTTTTTTTGTTCTATAATATACTCTAAGCTAAAGTATGAAGAATAATAGTATAAAAACGATGGGACAAATGTCCGTTGTCTTATTAATATGTGTTTTATTAGGACAAGGAATCTGGTTATACCATGTACGTGAAATAAAACTTAGGGAGTTTCGTGAAAGTGCAAATGAAGTTTTATTAAATACCACTTATAAATATTTATATGATGAAGGTCTGAATTATGCTAAAAATTATAGATTAACATATGGTTTAACAAAAGATCATCATTTTTTCTATTGGTATTATGATAATAGAAAGAACATGATCTCGATTAAATCTCCTGATATGGCAGCTGAATTAGGAAAATTGGTAATTTATGATTGTTTGAGTGAACATGGATTATTTGATGTTTTTAGATTGAATGAATTGTATATAAATTATTTAAAGGAAAAAGGTATTATTGAAAATCCAACATTGAAGGTACTGAATATAGAGGGAAAAGAATTATTGTCTACTGAAAATTTTGGAAAATCCTCTAATTCTATTATGACCCTTCCTATCGAGTTAGGGTATAAGAATAAACATCAATTATTAGCAACCTTCGAACTTCCCTTTGTTTTCCGTGCTTTAAGTGGTATTTTATGGGTTGAATTGATATTCATGATCGGTTTTATCTTCTGTTTGGTTTGGCAGTGGTGTTCGATACGGATGACAGTGCGTAGTGCGCGGATACAAACGATGGGAATGACGCATTTGGAACATGAATTGAAGAAGCCTTTGGCAACGATGATTTCGGTAGTAAATGGTATTCTGGAGGGGAAAGATTCTGTCTTATGTCCCCGGGATACGACAAAATTGACTATGGTAAAGGCGCGTTTGATGAAGATGGCGGATATCACCGATACGATGCTGACTTCTCTAAAGACTTCTGTATTGATGATAAACCGGGAAGTGATCGATCTGAAATTCGAGATGGAAATGACGACCGAAATGTTTTCATTGATCCGGCCTTACGCACGGGTGGGTTACCGGATTGCTGAAGGACTGGAGTATCCATGTTTAGATAAAATATATTTCAATTATGTCGTTGTTAATTTGGTAGATAATGCCATTAAATATGGCGGTACTCATCCCGTGGTGAAAGTTGACTTTTATACTATCGGTGACAATTATGTGCTGACCGTCGAAGATAACGGTATGGGAATCGCACCCAAAGATCAGAAGCAAATTTTCAAACAGTTCTACCGTGTAAAAAATCAACAAGTGACCCAAACTACCGGTTTCGGACTAGGCTTGACTTTCGTCCACAAAGTAGTTTGTGCATACGGAGGAAGTATCCGGTTGGAAAGTGAATTGGGAATCGGCAGCAAGTTCACCATCACCATACCTCAATAGCTCACGGGGACAGGGCAGTGAGCTATTGTTACGCTTTTTCAATTTTCTCAACCGGTAACCCTGTATATTTGGATATGGTGTCGTACGGTAAACCGTCTACTTTCATTTGGCGGGCTATAACGAGCTTCTCTTTTTCTATACCTTCCACAATTCCTTCTGCTCTTCCAACTTCTATGCCTTTTGTCATTCCTTCTTCAATTCCTTTTGCCATTCCTTTCCGGATAGCGCTGTTATATAGTGTTTTCTCGACACTGATGATATCCCAGAATTTTTCGTAACCCAAAAGCTGTGCTTCGGTGAAAGCAGATTCTTCTACGGCGTTCACGGCTTTTTTTACTTCCGGATTGGCCAACAGCTCAGGCGGCACTTCGCGGGTATGTTCATTGATTTCCGTCAGGAAACGAAGCCAGAGTACTTGCATTTTCTTCTCAGAATAGGTATGTGGGTTGAATTTGGGCAGTTCGACGAAAATCAAGTGTAGGCCTTCGATCACTTTTTCAGTGTGTTCCATGTGTACTAGCTGATAATAATGATAAAAGCCTTCGAGCTCAGGCTCGAATACTTCATTTACCAGATTCAGCGAATATACCGGCTGCAACAGTTCGTATTCCTGACCGGTGTCGATTTGCCGTACATAGGCCTTCGAAGCATTGAACAATACCCGTTGGCGAAACTCCGGAGACCAGATCATTTGCATCTCGACGATAAACTGACGTCCTTCTGCATCGCGGCAGCGGACGTCCACGATACTGTTCTTGCGTAAAGGATTTTCCGGTACGAGTTCGGCCGGAAGGTATTCTATCTCCCTGATCTCATGCCTGGGGTTTAAGGGCAACAGGGCGTTCAGCAAGCTGATCACCAGGTCGGGATGCTCGCCGAAAACATGTTTGAAAGTCAGATCGGCTTTAGGATCGAGATAACGCATAAATTTCCTTTTCTTTTTAATTTAAAGCAAATATAAGAAAAAATAGGCAAATAAAAAATACTGTGTTTGTGAGAGAAAAGATAGCGCAGGGCCCTGTCCCCGCGGGCTATGTTATTTTAAAAATAATTATTTAAATTTACCCCATGTTATAGATCGGGTCTATTGTGAACTCACTCAGTTGTAATTGGTATTTAGTATGAAAAAAGTTGGTGGAAAATTATTGGGATTTGTTTTTGGTGTAGGTATATTGTTTGCTCTTTTGCCAGAGAAACAGGCCGGTGCTCAGGATTTACTTATTAACATTTAATAAAATCGTATGAAAAAAGGAATTTATCTTTTGGGATTAGGAGTCTTGCTGTTGCTGTGTATGGATTTACAGGCAAAAGTACGTCTGCCTCACTTCTTTTCTTCCAATATGGTATTGCAAAGGGATATGCCTATCCGGGTGTGGGGAAAAGCGGATAAGAATGAAGTGATTTCCGTCGCTTTGAATGGAAGTGTGCAAACGGCAAAAACCGGGAAGGATGGAATCTGGAGGGTGGAATTGCCTGCTATGAAAGCCGGGGGACCTTACGACATGCAGATCGAATCCGCAGAGGAGACGATCGGTTTAACCAATATATTGATCGGAGATGTTTGGGTTTGTAGCGGACAATCGAATATGGAGTTCGGTTTGAATAATGTTATAAATGCCGGGCAGGAGATTGCTGCCTCCACTTTGCCGGATATCCGTCTGTTGAATGTTCCGAAAAATATGCAATCGAAGGAGCAGTTCGATCTGGAGCCTTGCGAATGGACTGCCTGTAATCCTCAGACGTCTCCTCTGTTTACGGCTGTCGGTTACTTTTTCGGTAAAGAATTGCAACCCGAAATCGGAGTGCCTGTCGGATTGATTCATACTTCCTGGGGAGGTACCGATATAGAAACCTGGACCAGCTGGGAGACGGCTGTTAAAACCAACGACACTTATAAAAAATATGCCGGAAAGGATCAGGAGAAAGCGATGGGGTATTCGATGGATAATATCAGGTTATATAAAGAAGCCTTGAAAAAAGACAAAGGTTTGGTTCAGAAATGGTATGTTCCGGCTTATAAAACCAAAGGGTGGAAGACGATGGCAGTGCCGAAAGTCTGGGAGGCAGAACTGGCGAACGAAGATGGGATTGTTTGGTTTCGGAAAACCATTGATTTGCCGGCGGGTGTGACAGGAAAAAAAGCCAGAATAAATCTGGGGGCAGTGGATGACGAAGACCTGACCTATGTCAATGGGGTGAAAGTAGGAGAAATGAATTTCTGGATGCCCAACAGGTCTTATGAAATTCCGGCAGGTGTCCTGAAAGGGGGAAATAATGTGATTGCTGTTCGCATTACGGATACCGGCGGCTTGGGAGGAATCCTCGGTAAAGCTGAGGAAGTATACCTGGAAATCGATGGACAGAGATATTCGCTTGCCGGTGATTGGGTGTATAAGCCTTCGGTGGTGACTTCGATGTATAAAGTCAGTGGGATTAGTCCGAATAGCTTCTCTTCCTTGTTGTACAACGGGATGGTGCATCCCTTGATCGGATATGGGATAAAAGGGGTGATCTGGTATCAGGGAGAGAATAATGCGGGCAGAGCTTATCAATATCGTACGTTGTTTCCGGCCATGATAAACGATTGGCGGCAGCAGTGGGGATATGAGTTCCCTTTTCTGTGGGTACAATTAGCTAATTTTATGGCGGTGGAAGATCAGCCGAAAGACAGCGATTGGGCAGAACTTCGTGAAGCACAGAATATGACCCTGAGTTTGCCGAAGACCGGACAAGCCGTTATTACCGATATCGGTGAGGCTTTCGATATTCATCCCAAAAATAAACAGGAGGTGGGGAAACGATTGGCGAAAGCAGCTCTGCAGGTTGCTTACGGACAACCTGTTTTGGGAGAAGGTCCCGTTTATAAGTCTATGAAAGTGGAGGGAGAGAAAGTGATCCTGACATTCGGGAATGTCGGCGACGGATTGACGACCAGCGATCGTAACCGTTATGGGTATGTCAACGGTTTTTCCATTGCCGGAGCTGATCGGAAATTTGTATGGGCAAAGGCTTACATCGATGGGAATAAAGTCGTTGTTTTCAGTGAGAAAGTACCGAATCCGGTAGCTGTCCGTTACGGTTGGAGCAATAATCCTTATGACGACAACCTCGTAAATAGCGCCGGTTTGCTGGCTTCTCCCTTCCGTACAGACCAGTGGAAAGGAATTACCGAAAAATGAGCAGGTTTTTCTGGTTTGACAGAAAAGATCAGTAAAGGCTACGGTTTCTGGTTAGTGCTACGCTGAGTGGTGGAACTTCGTTCCGGGTAAAAAATTCCCTTTCAGAACCGCAGGTTCGCCAATCAGGAGCCTGCAAGGCGACATTGACCAGAAACGAAGTGACACGGATCCATTTAGAGGTGCTCCTTCATCACTTAAGGTTCTTGACGCACTTTATAAACCAATTTAATTCCCGGACTGAATTTTACGGAAGAATCGGTTGGGGGTTGGTATAAAATTTGTTTGCAGGAGGCATGATAGCAAAGGATTGAATAGATAATGAAATATTGACCTGATGAAAGCGATTATTATAACCATAGGGGATGAAATTTTAATGGGACAAATTCTGGACACGAATTCGCAATATATTGCCCGGAGTTTGACCGATATGGGGGTAGAGATTACAGAGATTTTATCGATCCCGGATAAGAGGGACGAGATTTATGAGACGGTGGAATATGCGATGTCTGAGGCGGATTTGATCATCGTAACCGGAGGTTTGGGACCCACGAAGGACGATGTTACTAAAAAGGTACTCGCTGAATATTTCGGTTCACAGTTGAAAATGAACGAGGAAGTATTCGCTCGGCTCGAAGAAATGTTGAAGAGGAGAGGATTGACTATGAACGAAGGAAATCGCTCCCAGGCTTTATTGCCGGATAATTGCCGGATTTTACGTAATGATAAAGGTACAGCTTCGGGAATGTGGTTCGAAAAAGGCTGGAAGTCACTGATCTCTTTACCGGGAGTACCCTTCGAAATGGAACATTTGATCGATACTTCCGTGATGCCGGAATTGAAAAAGAAGTATCCGCATTTACAATTGGAATACCGGATGCTGAAAGTATACGATGTCCCAGAATCCCAATTGGCACAAATGCTGGAAAATTGGGAAGATGCCTTAAAAGAGGGATTGAAATTGGCTTATCTTCCTTCTCCGGGACTGGTGAGATTACGTATTACGGCGAAAGGGGAAAGTGTAAAACACCTGGATGAATGTTACGAAAGCCTGAAAGAAGTATTAAAGGACGTGAGATATGCCGAGGGAGACGACGTTCTGGAGAAACAATTAGGCGAACTGTTGCGTAATAAGAAAGTCACTATGGCCACGGCCGAGAGTTGTACAGGAGGTTACATCGCTCATTTGATCACTTCTATTGCAGGGAGTTCGGATTATTTTAAAGGAAGTGTAGTTTCCTATGCGAATGAGGTGAAAGTAAATGTATTGGGAGTGAATGCCGCAGATTTGGAACGGGAAGGAGCTGTGAGTGAGGCTGTGGTATTACAGATGGCCGAAGGAGTAAGAAAGATCACCGGAGCAGATTATGCGGTGTCGACCTCAGGCGTAGCAGGACCGGGAGGTGGCACGCCGGAGAAACCGGTAGGGACGGTTTGGATCGGAGTAGCGACACCCCGGAAGAGTTATGCAAAATTGTTCACTTTTTCGTTTACCCGCGAAAGGAATATAGCGAAGGCAGCCTCTAAAGCCATGGAAATGTTGCTGGAAGAAGTGAGGGAAAACGAAAAGTAGAAGAGGATATGATGAAGCGACGTTATATGATACCTTTACTGATCCTTGTTGTTTTAGGCATTGCCTATTGGGCGGGCCCCCGGCTACCTCGTACGGAATTGAATACGGACCTACCGGATCTACCGGTTGGAATCGACCGTATCAGTGAGTATGTGCAGGACAGGGAGGCTCGGTTACCGGATAATCAGGGAATCATTTTATGGGGAGATTCGGTTGCTCAGCCTACAACCTACGTATTGCTTTATCTGCATGGATTTACGGCCAGCCGTTTCGAAGGCCAGCCGATCATATCCGATTTTGTAAAAGAATTTAGAGTGAATGCTTATCTTCCCCGGCTGGCGGCCCACGGCTTGCAAGGTACGGAGGCTATGCTCGGTATGACGCCGGCTAATCTTTACAATTCGGCTAAAGAAGCCTTGGTGATCGCTCACAAATTGGGGAAGAAAGTTATTATAATGGGGACATCCACCGGTTGTACGTTAGCTTTGATGTTAGCGGCCGATTTTCCCAGGCTGGTGGATGCCCTGATCTTATATTCACCGAATATTAAAATTAAAAATCCTATGGCCCCCTTGTTGAGCGGTCCCTGGGGATTACAGATCAGCCGGGCCGTACATGGAGGGAAATATGCCGTTTCGGATGATCCGGCAGATAGTGAAGATTGTAAATACTGGTATTGTAAATACCGCTTGGAAGCACAGGTTTATTTACAGCAACTGCTGGATATGAGAATGAACCGACGGGAATTCGAAAAAGTCTCTCAGCCTGTCTTTTTAGGTTATTATTACAAAGATTCCGATCATCAGGATGAGACGATAGAAGTTAAAGCGGCGTTGAACATGTTCGACGAATTAGGAACTCCTAAAGACGAGAAACGGGCCGTTGCTTTTCCGAATGCAGGCGTACACGTTATTGCCTGTGGTTTATCGTCGAAAGCTATTCCTGAAGTCAGACAACAAACTTTCGATTTTGCCCGTCAAGTTTTGGGTATGAAATAATTCTTCCAACACGTTTGTCAATAAATTATACAAGTATTGTCTGTTTTTTTGACAGATTTAAGGTGCTGTTTATTTGATAAATATCTGAATATAAATTTATTAGTTAAATTGGCATGTCGATTGTGGATCTAGGGTAAAATCCATATTCCTATGATCGATATTAAATTATTTGTACGCAACCTGATTCACAATAAGCTTTATTTTGCTATTACGGTTTTGGGATTTGCTATCGCATTGACTTTTGTACTGGTGTTGAGTGTTTATATTCGTCAGGAACTATCGGTAGACCAATTTCATCAAAATAAAGACCGGATTTATCGGGTGGTCGATGAAGAGGGATCGTATTGGGGGGCTGTGATTGGTAGCGAACTGCAAAGTAAATATCCTGAGATCGAATGTTATACAAGATATTATAATCAGAACTATATGGTAGAAATTCCTCATCAGGAAAAAATCCTGATGCAAACAGCTCTGATCGATTCTTCATTTTTCCGGAGTTGTTTTACTTCTGTCTGAGATTGGCGTAAGCGGTAGGCAGACAAAAGGGTCGCTATCAGTTTGGCATTATCCCAGGGTTTGACGACAAAGTCGGTAGCCCCTTCTTTCACTGTTTTTACGGCCAGTTCGATGTCTGCATAAGCTGTAAATAGGACGACCGGTAGATCGTTGCTTATTTTCCGTATTTCTCCCAGCCAGAAAATACCTTCGTTTCCATTATTTATACCACTGGAAAAATTCATGTCCAACAGCATAGCAGGAATCCGGTTGGGATTACTGATGGTGATCACTTTTTTAAAAGTGCCGCTGAGCAGCATATCGATGGCTGCCAATACACCTTTATTGTCGTCAACAATGAGGATGGTACCTTGTTTTGTCATATGGAAAATTATAACTATGCAAATATAATAATTATCGACCGGCCTGACTTCCCTAAAAGAATAAAGATAATGAACTCCGGAAGTTTTTCCTGTTCTCCCGGAGGTTGTTTATAGAAAGGTCCGTTGCTTTAATCTTTCACACCACAAGTTTCGGTGACGATCTGCCCGTCGAAAAGATTGATTACCCGATGAGCATAGGAGGCATCGTGCTGGGAGTGAGTCACCATTATGATGGTCGTACCTTCCTGATTCAATTCGGTCAGTAGGTTCATCACTTCCGTACCGTTACGTGAATCCAGGTTACCCGTCGGTTCGTCGGCCAGGATTAATTTGGGACTTGCTACTACGGCACGGGCAATGGCTACACGTTGTTGCTGTCCGCCGGATAATTGCTGCGGAAAGTGCTTGGCCCGGTGGCTGATGTTCATCCGGTCGAGAATATGGGATACGATTTCTTTCTTTTCACTGGCTTTCTTCTTCAGATAGATCAAAGGCAGTTCGACATTTTCATATACATTCAGTTCGTCGATCAGATTGAAACTCTGGAATACGAAACCGATATTTCCTTTACGTACCTGAGTACGCTGTTTCTCTTTTAGGTGTCCTACCTCTTCGCCGTCGAAATAATACTTCCCGTCTGTCGGATTATCCAGCAGGCCGATGATATTCAGTAAGGTTGATTTACCGCAACCGGAAGGGCCCATGATCGCTACGAATTCTCCTTTTTTTACTTCCAGCGAGACGTTATTTAATGCAGTAGTCTCCACTTCTTCCGTGCGGAACACTTTACTTAAATTTTCTATTTTTATCATAAGATTGAAGATTGAATTTTGTATTTCTCTATACTATTATTGTGCCAAATAATTAAGTCGCTTATATTCAATGTGTTAATTGTTTTGCTCTTGAATCGGATTGTCTATTTTTTTTACATTGTTGTCTCGTTTTTTTACATATTCAAAATAGAAATCGGGATTATCTATTTGATTAACAGATGATTAATAAATTGGCATATAATTGGTTATTATCCGGTTAAAAAGATATGAATTTTTTATGTTTTCTATTTCATTAAAAATGATTTTTCGTTCCTGGGCGAGAAATAAAATTTATTTTGTAATTTCGATGTTGAGCTTGATTATTGGCTTGACATGTAGTGTTTTATTGATTGGTTTTGTAGCTAACGAGTATAATATAGCTCATGTGGTGAAAGGAGGAGGGCAATGGTATTTATTACAAGAGCAGAACGTATATTATAGTAATGAAGAAGTTATGGCCAACCATACCCTTAATGGAGGGCGTGCCGTCGCTATTCAGCGTTCTTTCCCGGAAGTCGAAGATATCTGTGTGTGCCATGACGATCACAAACAGATTAAAAAGAATAGTGGTGAAACAATACCTTATGCTGCTATTTATGCAGTTACCCCTAATTTCGCCGATTTGTTTCAGCCTGAACTTTTGGCTGGAGATCTGAAAGAGACTTTACGGGATCCTTCGGGTGTAGCTGTTACCCGCTCTTTTGCCCGGAAGAATTTCGGACGCGAAAATATTTTAGGAGAGACGTTGTTGTTAGTGGGCTATAGCCAGTACCTCAAAGATGGACGATTACAAAATGTGGAGGAAGAAAAGGCCTATATGGTAAAAGCGATTGTGGACGACAAAAGCAAAAGTTATCTGCAATATGATTTATTGATCCATTTACCGGAATCCGATTATGCACTTACCCGTGTATCCTGGATGAATAGCTATTATAGCTTCCTGAAACTGGGGAAAGAGGGCCGGAAAGATAAACTGGAAAAAAAACTGAATCAGGACGAGACCTATCGGAAACAATACGATATTCAGGGAAAACAACAGTTAAGACCGTTGAGTCAGGTGTATTTTTCGGGTGATCAGCAAATCGGTTTTATTAAATCGCGCGATCGGGTTGCCCTGTATTTAGCCGGAAGTATCGCTATCGCTATTCTGGTGATTGCTTGCTTCAACTATATCAACATCAGTATGACGAAATCATTGCAACGCCTTAAAAATACCAACCAGCAAATGATTTTCGGAGCGACCGGACAGGAAATACGTGGCCAATTGATAGCAGAAACTTCGATACAGGCCGCTATTGCTTTGGTTATCGCTGTTTTACTGATCAAGGGGTGCTTGCCCGCTTTCAATCGATTTATGAAAGCAGACCTGGTTTTGAGCGATTTGGTAGAAGGGATTTCGGGAGGATTGATGTTGATTTTACTGGTTATAGTTATTTTGGGACCTTCTTTGTATATTTTTTCAAGGATCGGCAAAAATTCACTGAACGATATGATGAAAACCGGATTGGTGCAACGTCCTAAATTGGTTACGGGAATGGTGGTGGCACAATTCGTTATTTCGGTCGTATTGGTCGTTATGGTGTTGGGAATCGCACAACAAATGGATTACGTGGGACATGTCCGTCCGGATAGTGACCGGATCCTGAGTTTATATGCAAACCATCCGGAGGGCGGACAATGGAAACAATTTACCGGACAGTTGCAGGTGATTCCTGAAGTTGAAGATTATACTTCCAGCGATATATTGAGTTGCGGGGCTTTCTCTGCCAGAGGAATAAGTGCGATGCTTATGGGGGGAGATGAGCGTTTTCTACCGTTTTTCGGACTGAAATTAGTGAAGGGAAAAGGATTCTCTCCCTCGGCGCCTAACGATGCTGTATTGGTGAACGAAGCATTTGTAAAAAAAATGGCGATTCAGGAACCGGTGAATTATCGGTTGGTATGTAATGGTGAGCATTTAATTGTCGGGGTTGTCGAGGATTTTGTTATCGATAACCTGAGTCGACAGATTCAACCCCTTTTAATCGAATATAATTCCACTTCATACAACACTTTGGTAAAGATAAAGGAAGGAAGTATGTCGGTGGCTATTCAAAAAATAAAGGAGTTATGGAAAAAAATTTCGGGAGATGAGGAAGGATTAAAATTTCGGACTATGGCCGGAATGTATGAGGATCTGCACCAAGAGGAGCAGAGGGTGTTGCAAATGGTCGTACTTTTTTCATGGATCAGTTTGTTCCTGACTGCTTTGGGATTATTCGGTTTAGCCTGGTATTCGGTGGAAAGCCGGATGAAGGAAATCGGTTTGCGTAAGATCAATGGGGCTACACAAAGACAAGTTGTCGGATTGTTGTGTATCCGCTTTATCAAGTGGATCGCTATCGCGTTGGCGATCGGATTACCGATGGCGTTATACCTGATCGAACAATGGAGAATGCAGTATGTATTCCGGCCACAACTGACTGTCTGGATATTTATCGCAGCAGCTTTTATCGTGCTGGCCGTGGGGATACTTACGGTAATCTGGCAATCCTGGAAAGCGGCCCGGGTAAATCCCGCAAAAATTATAAAAACGGATTGAGTTGTAATATTATAAGTTTTCAATCGTCTTAGAGATTAGAGGCGGGAAATTGAACAGACTTTTGGGATGCCTTTGATGCGAAGTTTTGGACTAACCATTTAAATAGAAAACTATGCGTAAAATTTTATTCTTTTTATTCGTATGCTGGGGGACGATCGGTATGGGCGTAGCCCAGGAACAAGTGAAAATTTCCCGTTTCCAGGGAGAGCGGGTTACGGGATTGGATATTTCCGGGGCATTCGATATTACAATCCGGCAAGGAGAGGATACAGGTGTCACATTGAGTATTCCGTCTCATTATGAAGATAATCTGGTGTTTGAAAATTGGGGAGGAACGGTAAAGGTTGGCTTTAAAGGCCGGATTAAGAAACATTCTAAAAATGAAAAATTTACAGCTGAAATCGTCTGTTCCTCCCTGGAAGAAGTGCTGCTTAGTGGGGCATGTAAATTGAAAGGAACGGGTGATTTTACGGCTCAAACGGTAAAATTTGACTTGAGCGGAGCAGCTACGGCTGTTTGGGATGGTAATTTCAAGGTGGTAAAGATCGGAAAGATCGATTTGTCAGGGGCTTCACAACTACAGTTGAATGTTGAGGTTCCTGAGGTTGAGGTAGAAATTAGCGGGGCTGCAAAGCTGGCCTTGACAGGAGAGGCAGACAGCGGGGAGATCGAATTATCGGGGGCGTCGAAAGCGAATCTGGAAAATTTCGTTTTGAAAAATCTGGCTTTGGCTACTTCAGGGGCTTCAAATGCGTCGGTAAATGTAACCGAAACGCTCGGAGTAGAAGCTTCGGGAGCTGCTCATGTCAGTTATTCGGGCAATCCCAAGGTGACCTCTCACGTTTCGGGTGCTGCTTCATTGAAACAACGGTAAGACGATAAATGAAAAAGAAACCCTCTGATCGGTCTGTATAAAATCGAAAGTTTACCGATGAGAGGGTTTTGTTTTACCGTCGGGGGGATGTTGCTTATCTGCAATACCGGCGTACGTAAGTTCCGGCACTCTGAATCCCTAAGCTTTGGGCCTTTCGCCAGTCTTTACAGGCTTCTGTTTTCTTTCCTGTTTTATAATAAGCTATGCCCCGGTTTGCATAAATAGCCCCGTTATCAGGGTTCAATTTTAAGGCATAAGTGAAATCCGGGATAGATTTACTACATTCGTTGATCTTCAGATAACAACTGGCTCTGTTTTGGTAGTAAGCATAGACCAATCCGAAATCTTCTCCGTTTTTCTGAGCATATTTGATAGCCAGGCTATATTCAGCGATCGCTTTTTGAAAATTGTTTTCGTTTTGATAAATGTTACCTAGATAATAACAGATTTCATCGTCTTCTTCGAATATAGCTTTAGCCTTAATTAAATACTGTTTTAAGATAGAGATTTGATTGGTATGGGAACAGGCTGTGTTCAGGGACAAATACATTTCCCGGATTTTGGGCTCTAAACGAATGGCTGCCAAAAGTTTCTGTACAGCATCGGTATAATTACCGTTTTCAATGTCTTCATTAGCTGAATTTAAGAGTTCGACGGGTTTGTTTACCGCATTAATATCCATTTGTCCAAGTACCAGCCTACTTGTGGTCATAAAAAAGATAAGGAAGAGATTGAATTTCTTCATATACAAATGTAAATTTAGTTAGTAGTGGTTATTGTTCATTCACGCTTTCAAAAATAATAAAATTCGCCAAGAAAGTCATAATTTTCCTAAAAATATCTAGTTTATTTGTTAAGAATGTAACAAATAAATACACTGGAAGTTTTTTTTATACCAGGGAAATCGTTCGGAAAGGAAAGATTTGTGTTCTTTCTGATCGCTATTTCGTTTATAAAATCGCCCCTGCAACACTTTTTACAGTTGCAGGGGCGACCGGTCGGAAGTTCCACGAAAGGGGAATTTTGCAGGGAACTATAAACTTAATAAATTTTCAGCGACGAAGGGAGTGACTTTACAAACTGCCTTACAGGCCGAGTGTCTGAAGCCCTTGCTGGAAATAAATATCTTTGGGTATTCCTGCCTGGGCGATACGATCCAGATCTTTTTGAAGGATAGGGGAAACTATTCCTTTGGTTGCAATTAGCTGGCTGGCTTTGTCGTAGTCGCCGTCTCCTTCGAGGGTGATGTATTCACCGGCGATGATTTCGATGTCTTTTTTCATTTTTTCAAAATCTATCGTATAATATCCCTTGTCTGTATCCCGGGTAATAGCCCCGCTTTCAATAAAATGGGCAAATTGCATCATATTGGCTTTTCCATGGGCACTGGCAGCGCCGAAACGGCAGGAACGGAAAATACCGGCGATAAAGGTTACATAGTTATCCATCAGGTCTTTATTCTGAATCACTCCCCACTCCGCGAGTGCAGAATAACCCCAGGATATCTGCCTTTCCTTCTTCGATAGAAGTATAATTATCCTTTAGAGCACCCCGGACATCCTGGTTGCCTTGCAAGGTATACTTTACGCCGAGGCCATGGGCTACTTCATGAAACATCGTATTTTCAAAAAAAGCGTCGAAACGAATGTGTTTTTGTTGTTCCGGGTCGATGACGAGTCGGGCGATAGGCACTACCATTTTGTCGAATTTGGCTTGCATGGAATTTTTTAGTTGCAGTTTCCGGCTTCCTTTGGCTGCATGTACACGGGGATCGTTAGGTAGGTTTATGGCGATATTTTTACTACCGGCATTGCAATCACCGGCATAATAAATGACGTCGTAAGCGTTCATATCCGGATTTGCGTTGGCTTTCTCTTTTTTGTAAGCTGCGGGTACAGGGAGATTCTCCTGTAGTTTAGGAAGATATTGGGCATATAAAGAGAGTTTTTTACTCCAATCTTTATCTTTTACCAGGATCTGTCCCGAGTGAGAGGCTTTGTATCCGAACAGAGCGTCTTCATAGGTTTCGATAGGACCGATAACAATGTCTAACGTATTGTCTTTCATATCCATCCACGCCAGGTCACTTTTCAGATAATCATCGGTCAGCAAGGCTTCGGAACGGAGAGTCAGATAGTTGCGCAGACCTTCGTCCTCAGCTAGCTGCGCTGCCTGTTTTAAAAGAGAAGCGGCTTTTCTGATTTGTTCGGGATAAGCTTCGTGGTAAGGGATTACTTTCAATGCCCCTTTTTCATCCCTGCGAACGATGCTGTACCAGTCGGTTTTACGCGGATCCTGAAGAGCTTCGAATTCTGATTTGGTCATATCCTGAGGGTAGAAATTGGCACCGAGAGGTTTAGGACCGGCAGTTTCGAGAAAGGGCCGGTTGGCGTCGAGCCTATCCCAGGGACCGTAGTTGATAGAAAGGTATTTGATCAGGGCAGAGTCTGTAATACCCTCGAAAAGTTGTTCTTTATCTCCGTAGGCTGTCTGCCAGTAGATCGCTTCCATCTGATCGGCAGCTTCGATAAGCAGAGGGAGCATTTGCTTTTCTTTTTCCGTTAGTTTACTCAAATCGGTAGTCAGGGGAAATTCAGCATATTGATCTGCTAATTCCTGATAGGGGGAGGCGGTCCGATCGGAAGCTTTTTTAGCTTCTTTGCAGGCTCCTAGAAGGAGGAGGGTAGCTAATAAGAAAGTTATTCTTCTCATATTTTCTCTATATTTAATGGGTTATTATATTTTTGTTCAATTCTCCGATCAATAGAGCTTTATCGAATAAGAGAATCCCTTCGGAAGCAACGATGATATATCGCGGCTACCGACTACGTATAGGGCAGAACCGAACAAACTGGAATCGATGGTTTCAAGCGTTGCCAATCTCAGGTTTTTCCCGAGCTCGGAAAGCGTGAGAGCAACGGAATCTATTGGCTGATTCAGGTCGGTGCGGGTGACTGGATAGCCTTGTTCTGTTTTCATCGGTTCGGTTGTTAGCCGAAGAGGCTACTTGGCCGAAAATCTTCCGGTTGATAGCCTCTTCAGATTGATTATTTTTACTTCAGCCATTTATCCAGCCATGCTTTAAAGGTCCGCTGCCAGAGAATGCCGTCCTGACAGCCGGTTACCCAGTGACATTCGTTGGGGAAATAGAGGAATTGAGCCGGAACTCCGCGCATGCGTGCAGCATTGAAAGCCGCCATTCCTTGAGATACGTCGATCCGGAAATCTTTCTGACCATGGATGACTA
>ERZ773144.1705-NODE-1705-length-19136-cov-5.667627_pt1 | contig 19136 bp, 18 predicted proteins | sample MGYA00580849_ERZ773144 | MGnify/ENA primary metagenome ERZ773144 (study PRJEB29015, sample SAMEA2737861) | human gut metagenome | biome: human gut; feature: human-associated habitat; material: faeces | place: China | collected 2012 ...
AGAAAGTTCATCATAACATCCACTGCAATATTCTTCTCCTCTGTACATTTTTACTTCTCTAAACCAATAAAGTCTTTTGTTACATTTTTTACATCTTCCCTCCAATGCACTCCCTCTTTTCTTGTAAAATTATTGTTCCTATTTATAGGATAACAAAAATATAAATATGTTGTCTATAAAAAATAAATAATATCTAAAAAAATTATAAATAATTCTCATTACAAACAAATTTTTATTATTTTTAATGTTTTATATATACTCTCTATTTCATTAAAAACGTATTAAAATCACTTGTAACAATCTTAAATTTATGATAAAATTTATCATTAATCAGGAGGTAATTTATGAACAAAAAATTTGATATCTTTCTTCTTATATTAGGAATTATTTTTGCTTTAATTACAGCATTATTACAACTTTTTGTAAATATACATTTATTTAATTTAAAAAAATATCTATATTTTTCTTTCTATTTCATTGTTTTTATTTATTGGTTAAAAGATCAAAATTTTAAACTTAAATATTTTTTTATCTATAGTATTATCAGCTTCTATTTTAATTTTTCTCTTACAACTTCATTTGTTATAGTATTTACAAGAACATTTTTAGATTTTTTTAATATCTCCAGTTTAACAAAAAATATTTTAATAACATTACTTATAGGAATATTCAGTACATTTATTACTTCTTTTATTTATCAATTTTTAAAAATAAAATCATTAAATTCTCATGAATCATAGAATTTAGCTTATTCAAGCATAGCTCTCCAATACTAAATAGAATTTTTTAAATATATAAAAGAACTTCATAAAAAATCTTTTTTGATTATCAAAATATTTGTTGACAAAATATTAAAGAAATGATATTATAAAGATGACCCTTTCCTTGAAGTGTTACTGTATTTTAAATTTAACCAAATTTAGAAATAGGATCAGAGACCCCCAATGTCTTTGATCCTATTTCTAATTTACAGATATTTTTTCTATATTTGTGACCAACGTGTGTCTAACCACAATACTGATAATTTACTCTTACAATTTTATAATACTAAATCATTACTATATTTCAATGCTGACTATAAAATTGTTTTGACAAACCAAATAATAAGATATAAAAACACCAAGAAGAAATTAATCTTCCTGGTATTTTTATATCTTAATAATTTTTTAAACATTAGCAACTGAAGGATTTAATTTTTGTGTTTCTTCATCAAAGTAAACAAAGACACATAAATTTCTTCCAGATGCTGCTTTTTTTCCTTCTGGATATTTTATTTCGACAGTACTACTTTCTCTTTCACCTTCAAAACATACATAATCATATAAAAGTTGAGTTTCAACATAGTCATCATTATTTACTTTTACACTTAATCCAGCTTTATAACTTTCTTCATTGTTATGATAAAAAAATCTTAATCTTTTTTTTGTAACATTACGTACATACATTTTCATTACCTCCTATAAAATTTACTTTTTCTCTCGAGATAACTCATCATAACACTTAATCTAAAACATACCAAATATGTAAATTATTATATTTATTAAATACATTGCACTTATTTTTTATAATATTCTGGATAACTGATTTCTGATATTTTTTTTATCACTTCTGTTACTCTGATTGATGGTCTTACAGCTTCTTTGCTTATTTGATATATTCTTTTTTCTCTTACAGCCTTTATTATATTCCAATTACCCCTATCAATAATTTCTTTTATTGGATCCTCAACTTGATAGGTACTGGTAAATATTATATCAGGATTCCTTTTTGCTATAACTTCTAAACTTGGAATAAACCATCCACTTTTATCATTAAATATATTTTCTACTCCTGCAATTTCCAACATTTCATTCATAAATACATCTTTTCCAAAAGTATACATAGATGGAAATGGAGAAATTTCAAAATATACTTTTTTCTTCTTTTCTATATTTTTACTTATTTCTTTTACTTCATTTATTTCTTTTTCCATTTTAGAAATTATATTTTCTGCTTCAGATTTCCTTTCTGTCTTTTCTCCTATCTCCCTTATACAATCATAAACATTTTTTATACTTTTTACATCGGAAACATAGATAACATCTGTTCCTTTTGCTTTCATGAATTCAATAAAATCCTCTCTGTCTGCTTTATTAAATGTTGAAAGAATTATTAAATCTGCTTTCAAAGAAAAAATACTTTCTGTATTCATTTGATAAAAACTTACTTTGGGTATTTTCATATCATCTAATTCTTTTATATCAGAATTTTTATCCATAGCAATTATTTTATCTTTTAATCCTAGTTCATAGAGAATTTCTGTTACTGCTGGGCTTCCAGAAGCTATTCTGTTGTATTCCTTAGAAAAAGCTGTAACTGAAAGAAGTAATAAAGTTATTACTAAAAACTTTTTTATCATTATTATCACTTATCCTTTAATTTTAAAATAGACAGAGATATTCTCTGTCTATCTATTATATCATTCTAAAAACTATATTTGAATCCTGCATAATAACTTCTTCCATCTGCTGGATAGTATACTTTATATTGAGTATTAGATGTTACAATAGTTGAATATTCTTTATCAAAAAGATTTCTTATTCCTGTATATATTTCTAAACCATTTTCAAATTTATATTTTAAATTAGTATCAACTGTTATATAGTCATTGTCCTTACCTAATTTATTAGCAAAATCATCAGTTGAATAAGTTTTACTTGAATAATATATATCTAAATTCCCCAAAAAGTTATCACTAAAATTATATGTTGCCCCTAAATTAGCATTCCATCTTGGTACCCCAGCAAATTCTTTTCCATCATATTCGCCACTTGTTACTTTAGGCTGAATATATGAAATATTTTCTCTTAAAGTTAATTTATCAAAGTAATGTTGTAGAGAAATTTGTCCCCCTATTCTTCTTACTTTTCCATCAAAATTTGTATTTTTTCCTAATGTTCCAAATTCAAAATTTGCTGGATCTTTCTTTAAATAAATTTCATTATCTGTGTTAATTAAAAATATTGATGAAGAAATAAAAGTATTTTTATACATATCTTTTATTCCTAGCTCATAAGCTTTTGTTTCTTGAGCATCAATATCCCCATACCAATATCCTAGATCATCTGTATTTGGAGTTCTAAATCCTTGTGTAAAACTCAGATAAATACTTCCAGTTTCAGAATATAAATAATTTACTGCTAACTCATAAGAATCATTTGAAAATTTCTTTTTAAAGTTTTTTATACTTGGAGTAAATGGAGGTGCTGATCCATATTCTGTAACAAAATAATCAAATTCACTTCTCTCTTTTCTATATCCCTGAGTAAATTGAAATTGCCCCACTGTTGTTTTATTTAAAATATATCCTCCATATGATTCTTTTTCTTTATCCGGATTTCCAAAAGTTTTATCTTCTACTTTACCATTTTTATAATCTCCACCAAAAATCACATAACTATCTTCTCCATAAGTATATTTTAATTGTGGTTTTACATAGTATTGAGTTATTAAATTTCTTCTATTTTCATTATATGCACCTGGATAATATGTTGCTTTATATCTGTAATCATTCTCTGTATATCCTCCATAAATTAAGAAAGATAATTTATCTGATAATTTTTTATTGTATGTTATTATATATTCATTTGATGTATTTTTATACTTTCCACCAGATATTCCATGTTGTTTTATATTTTCATCAAATTTTTCTTTTGTTAAATAGTTGCTATAACTATCTTCTACTTTATTATAATTATATCTCATTTCTAAATATCCATCATCAAGTAAATATCTACCTCTTAGCCAAAGTGATTTTTTTGTATCTCCATCCTTATAATCAGGATGTGGAGTTCTATATCCATCTCCCTCAATATATGTATATGAAGTATCCAACAGAAATTTATCTCCTATTTTAGTTCCATAATTTACAGTTCCTTTCCTTGTATTCCACGAACCAATTTCCATACCTATATTCCCATAATTGCTTCTATTTTCTGGTGATTTAGTAATAATATTTATCACTCCACCAGTAGCACCATCACCATACATCACAGCTCCACCTGATGGGATTATTTCAATTTTATCTATTTGGTCAATGGGAATCTGACTTGTAAAGTATCTTCCTTCTACATTATTCAATGGAACTCCATCTAAAAGTATAAGTGTGTTATTTCCTGCTGTTGCTCCAGAGCCTCTCATATCAAACACTGGATCAGCCCCATCCATCGATCTTACATCTAACCCTGGAACTCCTTTAAGCGCTTCTGCCACTGTACTAGCTCCCTTATTCTGAATATCTTCCTGAGTTACAATAGTTACATTTTTAGCAGTATCCAACACACTTGTTTCAAAATTCTCTGTAGAAATAACTGATTCGGTTAATCTTCGACTGGCTATATTTTCCTCTGCCATTATTGTTGTGCTCACTGTTAGTATTGCTGCTATCATTAAAGCTTTTTTCATTTCTCCTCCTAAAGTTTATTTAAAATTTAATTTCTTTAATATCCTATCCTGACGTTTTACCTTTTTTTCCAAATCATCAGTGTCATAATATATAAATTCATATACCACCCAATCCAGTGGTAAATTTTCTAATATTTTTATTATTCTTATATCTTCAAAAGGAAGATGTTGATCTATCTGACTTACATGACCATATATATTTTTCAAAGTTTTCTCCCTTTCAATCAATGAATTTTTATGTCTTTCTACAGCATCACTTAAATATTTTCCAGAAAGAGAAAAATTCAGATGAACACCTTTTATATATTTTTTTAATTCTCCAATCTTATCAAGATTTTTCTCAATATATTCTATTCCTTCATCCATTGTTCTAAGTTTTGGCTCATTATTCAGCATATGTCCTGTATCAAGCATAAATCCAATATTTTCATATTTTATATTATTTAACAAAAACTCTACTTCTTCTTTTGAAGTTAATCTAAGTCCTGGCCACCATAAATTTTCCAAAAGAAGCTTAAATTTATACTTTTTATTTTCAAAAATATCATTCAGCAATGCTGCAACATTTCGAAGAACATCTCTGTCTGAATATGGAAATTCATATATCAAGCTCCCCTCATCATCTACATAACAAGCATGAAATACAACATATTCTGCTTCAAGTTTTTCTGCCATTTCCAGTTCTTTTTTATAATAATCAATTAATTCCTCTCTGCTGTTTCCACCACACCAATAAAATATTTCCTGCTTCTCTTTAAATTTTTCTCTAAGTATTCCATATTTTCCAAGATAAATATCCAGCCACATAGGAAAAAATCTCATGTGATACCCATTTATTAAATGCTTTAAAGAAGTATTATCTTTCTGCAAATCAAATTTTATAAGTTCAAATCCTTTAAAGTTATACTTATCACAATAATATTTCATCATTTTTTTATTTTCCTCATTAGTAGAAAAATCTGTTATATTAAGTACCTTTCTCATTAAAAACCCTCCAAATAAAAAATCCAATAAAATAGCTTCCCTACCTTATTGGATAAATATATTGCCATATATCTTTCTCTATTGGTAAGTCTCCTGACTCAGGTTCATCCTACTTTCATACCTTCCCAGTTTCCCAGTGGCACATCATGATTTCGTCCTCTATACAGTAGCTTTCGCTGTGTGGGATTTACACCCAACTTCCTTTATTAAGCTCAAATAAGCACCTATTTTCTATTTTTTATCAACTTAATAATATAATTTTTAAATATTTTTGTCAATCTCTTTAGAATTACATTCAAATATTAAAAGTTTTGTTTTCTATCCATATATTTTTTAGCTGTTGAAATTATACATAAAACTATGATACCATTAATTGAAAGAAAATATCAATAGAGGTGTATTATGCATAAAAAAATTATGATACAAGGAACTGGTTCATCTGTTGGAAAGAGCATTATCACAGCTGGATTATGTAGAATTTTTGCTCAGGATGGATACAGAGTTTCTCCTTTTAAATCTCAAAACATGGCCCTTAATTCCTTTGTGGATATCGATGGATTGGAAATGGGAAGAGCTCAGGTTGTACAAGCTGAAGCAGCTATGGAACTTCCTAGAGTTTTTATGAATCCAATACTTTTAAAACCTAATTCTGATAATAACTCACAAATTATCATTGAAGGAATTCCTGATACAAATATGAATGCTGCAGATTATTTTTCTAATTCTAGGGAATTGAAACTTATTGCAAAAAGAAATTATGAAATAATAGAAAAAAATTTTGATATTGGAGTCCTCGAAGGTGGAGGAAGTCCAGCTGAAATTAATCTTAGAAAATGGGATTTGGTAAATATGGGAATGGCTGAACTTGTAGATGCTCCCGTTATTTTAGTTGGAAATATTGAAACTGGTGGAGTTTTTGCTTCACTATATGGAACCATTGCCTTACTTGATGAAAATGACAGAAAAAGAATAAAAGGAGTCATTATTAATAAATTTAGAGGTGATTTAGAACTTTTAAGACCAGGTATAGATATGTTTGAAGAAAAACTGAGAGATGAAGGAATGGATATTAAAGTTTTAGGTGTAGTTCCTTATAAAAAACTTGATATTGAAGAAGAAGATGTCTTAGCTAAAAAACTGACTGCTAACACTAATGAAAAAAGAGATATAAACATCAGTGTAATCAGAACTAATAAAATGTCTAACTATACAGATTTTGATGCTTTAAGTCAATATTCAGATGTAGCTCTAAATTATGTATACAGCCCTGAACAGCTTGGAGAAGAAGATATAATTATTCTGCCTGGCAGTAAAAATACTCTTTCTGATCTTGAGTTATTAAAAGCTAATGGTATTTTTGATAAAATAAAAAAACTATACTCTGCTGGAACTACTGTAGTAGGTATATGCGGTGGATTTCAAATGATGGGAAAAGAGATATTTGATCCTCATCATATTGAAAGTGATATAGAAAAAACTGAAGGTTTTGGAATAATGAATACTGTTACTACAATGGAAAAAACAAAATATACAAAACAGGTAGAAAAAACTCTTTCTGAATCTGACTGCGAGCTATTATATGGTTGTAATGGACTTCATATAAAAGGATATGAAATTCATCAGGGAATTACATATGGAAGTGAAAAAAATCTTACTGTTGAAACTGATTATACTGTGCTTGCAAAAGATAATGCTTTTGGAACATATATACATGGAATTTTTGATAACAGTAAATTTACCAGAACATTTTTAAATAATATCAGAAAGAAAAAAGGATTAAATCCATTGGATGAACTTTTTGAATTTTCTGAATTTAAAGAAAATGAATATGATAAATTAGCTAATTTACTTAGAAATAATTTGGATATAGCTGCAATATATAATATTTTAAAATAATTTTTTATTGACATATCTGCTTTTTTTTAGTAGTATAACTTAGATAAAATATAAAACAGGGGGAAATAAAATGTTATTGAGGCATGAAAGGCATGGTATATCTAACTTATAAAACTAATATTCCACTTTCAATGGCTGACTGATTATATTTCTTTTGGAAAAGATTAAAGATACAATTTTTATCTTTATGAGCATAAAAAAGTTTTTTAGCCAATAGTATATCTATTGGCTTTTTTATTAAAATCAAGCTGGTCATTTATTTGGCTGGCTTTTTATATTAAAATTAATTTCAAGGGGGAATTTCTTATGGAAAACTATGGATTTTTATCTATATTGCCTATTATAATAGCAGTAGCTATGGCAATAAAAACCAAAAATGTAATTTTATCACTTTTCAGCAGTGTCTTTTTAGGGGCTCTTATACTATTAAATTATAATCCTCTTCTCACAACAAAAACATTGATGACAGATTATTTTGTAAAACAGCTGACTGACAGTTACAATGCTGGAGTCATTGTTTTAATGGTATTCATAGGTGGATTTATTGAACTTATGATGAGATCTGGAGGAGCCTATGCTTTTGCTCAAAGTGTTGGTAAATATATCAATTCAAAGACTAAAGCTCAGCTTTCAGCTTACCTTGCAGGAATAATTATTTTCTTTTCTGATTTAGGAACTCCTTTAATTGTAGGACCAATATTTGCTCCATTTTTCAAAAAACTAAAAATATCTAAAGAAAAACTTGCTTTTATACTTGATACTACTTCATCACCTGTAGCAGTATTAGTACCTTTTATAGGATGGGGAGTTTTTATCATTGGACTTCTTCAAAAAGAGTTTGAAAATTTAAATTTAAATCTTTCAGACTATGAAAGTTTTGTAAAATCAATTCCATTTAATACATATCCTCTTCTTGCTCTTACTATTGTTCCTGCTCTAGCTCTTATGAAGCTGGATTTTGGACCCATGAAAAAAGCTGAAGATGATATATTTAATGAGAGAGAACTTGAAATTCTTGAGAAAAAAGAGTATATTGTAGAAAATGCTAAACCTATCTATGTATGGCTTCCTATACTAGTGCTTTTAATTACACTATTTTCTATGCTTGGATTTGATTTCATGTTTAAAAGATTTTCTGGAAGCGAATTCAGAGCAGCATTAAGCAGCGGGTATCTTTATGCAGCTATTGTTCTTTCTGCTATGATGATTATAAATAAAAGTAAAACTTTTGATGAAATATTTTCAATATACCTAAATGGTATAAATAAAATGACTCAAATAGCAATTATTTTAATACTTGCATGGTCTTTAGGAACTATTAATAAAAATCTTGGTTCTGCAGATTATATTGTTCATTTTATAAAAAGTATAAACCTTAATTCAGGTTTTATTCCAATGATAGCTTTTCTTCTTGGATGTATAATATCGTTTTCTACTGGAAGTTCTTGGGGAACATACAGTATAATGATTCCAATAGTTATCCCTATGGCTGTTGCACTTAATGCCCCATTATATGTAACTATTGGTTCTATATTATCTGGTGGTCTGTTTGGAGACCATGTTTCACCAATATCTGATACAACTATATTAGCTTCTGCTGGTTCTGGATGTAATCATATTGAGCATGTAAAAACTCAATTTTATTATGCAGCTATCAATGGAGTAATTTCTTTAGGAACTTTTCTTATAGGAGGATTTTTCCAAAGCTATATTGTACTGGTTGTAGCTATCATTTTGCAACTTATAATATTAACAGCAATAAAAATAAAACAAGGAAGCAAATAATTTTTTAAGGAGATGTTAAAATGCAATTTTTTTCTGGAAGATTTAAAGAAAAAGCAAGTCATCTTATTCTTGATTTTCATTCATCAATAAATTTTGATAAGAGACTTTACAAGTATGATATTATGGGAAGCATAGCTCATGTTAGAGGACTGGGAAAACAGGAAATAATTCCTGCTGCTGATTGTGAACTTATAGAAAAAACTCTTAGGGAAATACTTACTGATATTGAAGATGGAAAAATAACTTTTTCTATTGAGTATGAAGATATTCATATGAATATTGAAAAAATTCTTATAGACAGAATAGGAGATGTAGGAAAAAAACTACATACTGGAAGAAGCAGAAATGATCAGGTTGCCCTAGATATGAAATTATTTACAAAAGAAGAAATAGTTAAAGTTCAAGCACAGCTTCTTGATCTGCTTGAAATTATAAATGGAATCGCTAAAGAAAATATATCTACATATATGCCTGGGTTTACCCATCTTCAAAAAGCTCAGCCAGTTTCTTTTTCACACTACATTTTAGCTTATGCTGAAATGTTTAGAAGAGATTTTATCAGGCTTAAAAATGCTGCTGCTTTAGCAGATACTTCTCCACTTGGATCTGCTGCTCTGGCTGGAACTACTTATCCTTTAGACAGAAATTTTACAAGTTCTATTCTTGGTTTTTCTTCTCCTACATGGAATAGTATGGACAGTGTAAGTGACAGGGATTACCTTATTGAGATAATGAATGCTTTTGCTCTTATCATGGTACACTTGTCTCGTTTCTGTGAAGAAATAATAATCTATAGTTCCAATGATTTTGGTTATATAGAACTAAGTGATTCTTTTTCCACTGGAAGCAGTATTATGCCACAAAAGAAAAATCCAGATGCAGCTGAACTTATAAGAGGAAAAAGCGGAAGAGTTTTTGGTGATTTAATGGCTCTGCTTACAACTATGAAAGGAATCCCTCTTGCATATAATAAAGATATGCAGGAAGATAAAGAAAATTTCTTTGATAGTCTTGATACAGTAAAAGGATGTCTTGCTGTATTCAATGGAATGATTCATACTATGACTATAAAAAAAGAAAGACTTCTTGCAGCAGCAGCTCAGGGATTTATCAATGCAACTGATGTAGCAGATTATCTGACTGAAAAAGGAATGAGTTTCAGGGATGCATATAAAATAGTTGGTGGTATGGTTGCTTACTGTATTGACAACAATACTACTTTTGAAGAAATTTCAATAGAAACTTACAAAGAATTTTCTTCTTTATTTAATAAAGATATCTATGAAATGATATCTATTAAAAATTGTGTAGAAAAACGTTGTACTCTTGGAGGACCTGGAAAAGAAAGTATAAAAGCTCATATAGAATTTTTAGATAAATTTATTAATGAATCTGAAAACATAGTTACAGATTACAAATTAAATGATATATTATAAAGTTAAATAAGAGGTTGACTGAAAAGTTAAAATAAATTTTAGAAGTTAAAAAATAGAAAGATTTGTATAATTAAGTAAATAAAAAAACTAGAAACAACACTTTTTTAAATGAAGTGAATTTATTATTTCTAGTTTTATAAACAAAATTAGCTGCAAATCTTTCTGCTAAAAAAATTCTAAAATTATATTTCTAACTATAAGCCAGCCTCTTTTTACAATATCATAATAAATGTTCCTATTGTTATAAATATTCCCCCTAAAACGGTTTTTAATGTAACTGCCTCTTTTAATATCACAAAAGCCATTATCATAGTGATAACCACACTAAATTTATCCACTGGAACTACTTTTGATGCTTCTCCTATCTGAAGTGCCTTATAATAAAAAAGCCATGAAAAACCTGTTGCCATTCCTGATAAAATTAAAAATATCCAACTTCTCTGCCCTATGTTTCCAATCTGATTTTGAGTTCCAGTAAAAAATACCATTCCCCAAGCCATAAACAATACAACTACTGTCCTTATAGCAGTTGCCAGATTAGAGTTTATTCCCTCTATTCCTATCTTAGCAAAAATAGATGTAAGTGCTGCAAATACTGCTGACATCAATGCAAATACAAACCACATTTCCTTTCCTCCCATGTTACTTTTTTTCTGTATTTTTCCATTTTATTATTTATATATAAAAAAATCAATAACTTTGTGTAAATTTACTGTTAATCTCTCTTTCACTTTTTTTTTACTTCAAATTAAAACTTCATTAACATCCATATTTTAAACTAGAAAAAATATAAAAATACAAATTATACATATGGAGGAAAATAATGAAAAAATTTTTAACTATTCTTTTTGCAGGGCTTTTATTAACAAGCTGTCAATCTAAAGAAAATGCTGTTTCTCAAAAAACAAAAGAAATCAATGTCTATACTGCACTTGAAAATGAACAGATTCCAATGTTTTTAGAAAATTTTAAAAAATACCACCCTGATATCAAAATAAATATAACTCGTGATTCAACAGGTGTCCTTATCACAAAAATTCTGGCTGAAAAAGATAATCCTCAAGCTGATGTAGTATGGGGGACTGCTGCTACTGGATTACTCATGCTGGATAAAGAAAATCTTTTAAAGCCTTATGCACCCAAAGGCTTGGAAAAAGTTGATGCTAAATTTAAGGATTCTGCAAAAGAACCTGTATGGGTAGGAAATAATGCATGGATGGCAACTTTTGCTGTAAATAAAAATGAACTTGCTAAACTCAGGCTGCCAATTCCCAAAACTTATGAAGATCTTTTAAATCCAGAGTATAAAGGATTAATTTCAATGCCTCATCCTGCTTCTTCAGGTACTGGTTTTCTTGCTATAGCTGGATTCATTCAAATAATGGGAGAAGATAAAGCATGGGAATATATGGAAAAACTTCATGAAAATATGGGTGTTTATACTCATTCTGGATCAAAACCTGCTAAACAAGCTGCTAATGGAGAATACCCTATTGGTATTTCTTATGATTATCCAAGTGTTAAACTTATGAATGAAGGAAATCCTATCGAAGTAATTTTTCCAGCTGAAGGTTCTGGTTGGGATTCAGAGGCCAATGCTCTTATCAATAAAAAAGATATAAAAGAAGAATCAAAAATATTTCTTGATTGGGCTATTTCAGAAGAAATGATGAAATTATATGGTACTCAATATGCTATCACAAGTATTGATATCAATAATCCAGTTCCTAATGGTTATCCCATTGACCCAGTAAGTCATCTTGTAAAAAATGATTTCAAATGGCTTGCAGAAAATAAAAATATAATTTTAGATAAATGGAGTGAAAAATTTGGTGCAAAAGCTGAACAAAAATAAAGATATCCTTATTCTGGAGGAAATATGAGTTACTTAAAAATAAAAAATGTAAATAAATATTATGGCAAATTTCACGCTTTAAAAAATATAAATCTTTCTATAAAAAAAGGAGAATTTATTTCATTTCTTGGTCCCAGTGGTTGTGGGAAAACAACTTTATTAAGGGTTATTTCAGGACTGGAAGAGCTTAATTCTGGAAATATATTTCTAAAAGACAAGGATATCTCTATACTTCATCCATCTAGAAGAAATTTTTCTATTGTTTTTCAGTCTTATGCTCTTTTCCCTAATATGACAACTTGGGAAAATATAGCCTATGGCCTGAAAAATAAAAAAATGCCCAAAGAATTAATAGAAAAAAAAGTGAAAAGTGTTTTGGAAATGGTAGGCTTATTTTCCATAAGTAATAAATATCCTAATGAAATGAGTGGAGGACAGCAGCAGAGAGTCGCTCTTGCAAGAGCAGTTGCTCTTGAACCAGATATTCTTTTATTAGATGAACCTCTTTCAGCATTAGATGCAAAAGTGAGAGAAAAGCTGAGAAATGATATAAAAAAACTGCAGAAAAGACTTGATCTCACTACTATTATGGTAACTCATGATCAAGAAGAGGCTCTCTCTATGTCAGATAAAATAATGGTTATGAAAGATGGAGAAATAATGCAGTGGGGAAGTCCAAGAGAAATATATGAAAAACCTAATTCATCTTTTACTGCAGATTTTATAGGTAAAATAAATTTTTTGGAAAATGGTAAAGCTATCCGTCCAGAACATGTAAAAATAGTATCAGATATATCAAATAATAAAAATAAATTTATAATGAGAGAAATTGAAAGCTGGGAATATCTAGGATCTTCATACAGACTTTTCTTTAAAAACAGAAATAGAACATTAAAAGTTGAAGTCCCATGTAATTTTATAAATGAAGAAACTTTAAAACAGGGAAATAAGTTTTTTCTTGAATTTGATGAAAACTTCTATCTCAGTTTTACAGATGAGGTATCATAATGGAAAAAACTAAAGATGAAATTATCAGAGAAATATTTACATGGTTCATTCTTATATTTTTAATAGTTGTTATAGTTTTTCCTCTAGGACTTTTATTAATAAAGTCTTTTGAAAATAATTCTGGAGAATTTATAGGATTTAGTAATTTTAGAGAATATTTTTCAAATAAAAATCTCCTCATTTCATTAAAAAATACTTTTACCATTTCTGCATCATCAAGTATAATCTCTTTATTATTAGCTTTTATTTATGCTTATGGTGTGCAGAGAAGTACAATCAGATACAAGAACATATTCAAATATATAGCTCTTATGCCTCTCTTTGCTCCTACAATGATGCATGGAATCTCTCTTGTCTATCTCTTTGGAAGAAAGGGAGTTATTACTACTGGTTTTTTTGAAAAAATACCTCAGCTTGCTTTTGATATTAATCTCTATGGTTCTACTGGAATAATAATAGCAGAAGTTCTATATATTTTTCCACAAATATTTTTAGTATTAAATATTGCACTTTCCACAACTGATTATAGACTTTATGAAGCTGCTGATATGCTGGGAACAAGCAATTTCAGAAAATTTTTTACCATTACTCTTCCAAATATGAAATATGGTATAATCTCTTCTTTTATTATTGCATTTATTCTTTCATTTACAGATTTTGGTGCTCCAAAAGTAGTTGGTGGAAACTTTAGCGTACTTGCTACAGATGTATATATAAAAGTAGTTGGACAAAATAATATGGCAATGGGGGCCGTAGTCAGCATCATACTTTTAATTCCATCTGTAATAGCATTTTTTATTGATCAGAAAATACAGAAAAAACAAGGAGTTGTTCTTAATGCTAAATCTATTCCTTACAGAGCTAAAAAAAATAAAGTACGAGATATTTTTTTCTATATTTACAGTATACTGATTTGTTTTTTTATACTCTCAATTTTTATTACTATATTTGTTTCAGCTTTTTCAAAATTATGGCCTTATAATCTTAGTTTTAGTTTGAATAATTTTAAATTTTATGACTATAATGGCGGAATCGAAATATTTCTTAAGAATTCACTTATTCTGGCAGTTCTTTCAGGAATATTTGGAACTTTCATGACATTTATGAGTGCCTATCTAATTGAAAAAAAAGAAAAAAAGACATTGAAAGATAAAGTTATATATTTTCTTTCTCTTGTTCCTTTAGCTCTTCCTGGTATGGTAATAGGTATCTCTTTTATATTTTTTTTCAATAAAAGTTATTTTACAATACCTTTTTTAAATATAAATATAATGAACCCTTTTAATTCAATATATAAAACCATTTGGATAATGGTACTGGCCAATGTCATTCATTTTTACTCAATATCTTTTTTAACAGCTAATACAGCTTTAAAAAAGTTAGACAGAGAATTTGAAAGAGTTTCTCTTTCCATGGGAATACCTTGGTATAAAACATTTTCCAATGTAACTTTCCCTATGTGTATAGATTCAATATTAGAAATTTTCTTTTATTATTTTGTAAATTCTATGGTTACTATTTCAGCACTTGTATTTCTTTATACCTCAAGTTTAAATCTGCTTTCCATAGCTGTAATTAATTTAGATGATACTGGAGAAATAGCAAAAGCCTCTGCCATGTCAATAGTAATACTTTTAACAAATATAGCAGTTAAAATAATATACCAAATAATTTTAAAAATCTTACAAAAGAGAAAAAATAAATTAAAAAAGGAGAATATTTAGTTATGAAAAAAATAAATTTAGTAATTTTTGATTGGGCTGGGACGACTGTTGATTATGGATGTTTCGCACCTGTACAAGTTTTTCTTGAAATTTTTAAAGAAAAAGAAATAGATGTGACTCTTGAAGAAGCAAGAGGTCCTATGGGAATGTTAAAAATAGATCATATCAAAGCTATGTTGTCACTTGATAGAATAACTGTCCTATGGAAGAATAAATATAATAGAGAATGGAATAATGATGATATTAATGAATTATATAAAAATTTTGAAAATAAACTTTTTAAAATTCTTGCTGATTATACTGAACCTGTTCCAAGTTGTATATCCACAATAAATACTTTGAGAAACAGAGGATTAAAAATAGGTTCTACTACAGGTTATACTCAGGAAATGATGGATATTATTACTGCTGGTGCTGAAAGCAAGGGATATAAACCTGATTACTATACAACTCCTAATGCTGTTCCTGCTGGAAGACCTGCTCCATATATGATATATCAAAACATGCTCATTCTTGGAGAAGAGGATACAGATTGTGTTGTGAAAATTGGAGATACCATTTCTGATATTAAGGAAGGAAGAAATGCCAAAGTATGGACTATTGGAATATTGAAAGGAAGCAGTGAATTAGGATTATCTTTAAAAGAGGTTAATTCTCTTCCAGAAAATGAATTAAAAGAAAAAATGGAAAAAACTGCTTCAAAAATGCTTTCTGCTGGAGCTCATTTTGTTGCAGAAGATATTTCAAAAATTCCATTAATAATAAATATCATTAATAATAGATTAATAAATGGTGAAAGAGCCTAAAATGGACAACATGGAGGAATTAAAAATGCGCACTTTAGAAGAATGTTTAGAAAAACCATATCTACTTTTAACACCTGGACCTTTAACAACAAGCAATGAAGTAAAAATGGCAATGCTTAAAGACTGGTGTACTTGGGATAAGGAATATAACAATATTGTACAAGAAATAAGAGAAAAATTGATAAAATTAGCTGTGCCATCTGGAAATTATAATAAATATACTTCAGTTCTTATGCAGGGCAGTGGTTCTTTTGGAGTAGAATCTGTCATTGGTACTGCTATCTCTAAAAATGGTAAGTTATTAATTTTATCAAATGGAGCTTATGGAAATAGAATGGGAGAAATTGCCAAAGTTTTAAAAATTAATTATACTATAGAAAAATTTGGTGATAAAGAAGCTATAGATATTAACAAAGTAAAAGAAATCCTTGAAAATGACTCAAGTATAACCCATGTTTCAGTTGTACACAGTGAAACTACAAGCGGAATCTTAAATCCTATTGAAAAAATAGGTGAATTAGTTAAGGAATTTAATAAAATATATATTGTAGATGCTATGTCAAGTTTTGGTGGAATAGAAATAGATATTGAAGAAGTAAGAGCAGATTTTATAATCAGTTCTTCAAATAAATGTATACAGGGAGTTCCAGGTTTTTCTTTTATTGTATGTAGAAAAGATATTTTAGAAAAATGTTCAGGTCAGGCTCGTTCTCTTTCTCTTGATCTTTACAGTCAATGGAAAGTCATGGAGGAAAACAATGGCAAATGGAGGTTCACTTCCCCTACACATACAGTAAGAGCATTTTATCAGGCTCTTTTAGAACTCGAAAAAGAAGGTGGAGTGATTGAAAGAGAAAAAAGATATAGAAAGAATAATACTATTTTGAGAGAGGGAATGAAAAAACTTGGATTTAAATCCCTTATTCCTGAAGAATACCAATCTCCAATAATTACTACTTTCTTTGCACCAAAATCTCCAGATTATAATTTTGAAGACTTTTACTATAAATTAAAAAAAGAAGGATTTGTCATCTATCCGGGAAAAGTTACAGATATAGAAAGTTTCAGAATCGGAAATATTGGAGAGGTATATCCTGATGATATTTATGCCTTACTGAAAGCAGTAGAAAAAGCTGTGAAATAATATAAAAGACCAGCTTGAAATCAATAAGCTGGTCTGATTTTTTATTTAATTAGAAATTTTTAGGTTGAATCATAAAGTAAGCTTGTGGATGAGCACATACTGGACATACTCCTGGAGCTTTTTTTCCATGGTGGATATGTCCACAATTCATACATTCCCATGCTTCTTCTTCTTCTCTAGCAAATACCATTTCTTCTTTGATATTAGCTAATAATTTTCTATATCTTTCTTCATGTTCTTTTTCTACTTTTGCTACACCTTCAAATAATCTTGCAATCTCAGTAAATCCTTCTTCTTTTGCTACTTTTGCAAACTCAGCATACATATCTGTCCACTCATAGTTTTCACCTTCAGCAGCATCTAAAAGATTATCTATTGTTGAAGGAATATTTCCACCTTTTAATAGTTTGAACCAAAGTTTTGCATGTTCTTTTTCATTGTTAGCAGTTGCTTCAAATAATTTAGATACTTGTTCAAATCCATCTTTTTTAGCTTTTGATGCATAATATGTATATTTATTTCTTGCTTCTGATTCCCCAGCAAATGCAGTCATTAAGTTTTTTTCTGTCTTAGATCCTTTTAATTCCATTAAAACCATCTCCTTGTTTTCTTTTTACATTTTTGTAATCTCTACAAATAAGATAACATATCACTATGATAATGTCAAATAAATTTTGAATTATTTTGTATTTAAAGGTATAATTTAACAATAATGATTAATAATAATGAGGGGGAACAGACTATGGAATTTTTTATAAAAAAATTTGATGAACTTACAACTACAGAGCTTTATGAAATTGGAAAAGTAAGGCAGGAAGTTTTTGTAGTAGAGCAAAATTGCCCTTATTTAGATTTTGATGAAAAGGACTTTGATTCTCTTCATGTCTATTTAAAAAATGAGGATACTGATAAAATCATTTGTTATGCCAGAGTTTTAGCACCAGGATTATCTTACGATACTGCATCTATCGGAAGAGTTATGGTTTTAAGTAATTATAGGAAATATGGATATGCCAGAAAATTAGTACTGCAATGTATAGACTGTGTAAAAAATATCATGGGAAAAAATGAAATTACTATTGGTGCTCAATTTTATTTAAAAGATTTTTATTCCTCTGTAGGATTTACAGCTGTATCTGATGTATATGATGAAGATGGGATACCTCATATTGATATGTATATGAAGCTTTCATAAACCTCTCCTACTTAAAATTACTTCATAATTTTTTCATGTATTAGAGAATTAAAAAAAGATTAGGAATAAATCCATATAAACAAAAAAACTTATTTTAATAAAAAAATCATCACCCATAAGGTAAATTTACCTTGTGGGTGATTTTTTGTTTTGGTATTTTATTTCTAGAAATTATAAGAAAAATAAAAAATTTTTATTAAAAAAATGCCTTAAAAAATACTGAAAGAATAAATTGATTAAGAGTGATATTAGAAGAAGCTCAGATGGTGGTGGAAAGAAATAAGGGAAAAGATTAATAACCACTCCTGAAAATATTGAGAAAATGGAAAAATTTTCCAATACAAAAAAAACCAATGATGATAATATCATTCCTGATAAAACCATTACTGAATTTTTAGAGCCATCAGAAGATAGTCTTTATAAGAAGATAATAAAAGAATAGAAGATATAAATAATACACACACAGGGAAAGAAAAATTATAAATAGAAAATCAGTATAAAAAATGATGAAGTTTCACATATAAACACAAACAGTCATATAGCCTCACTGTTCATACTTTATTTAACATAGTATTATGTACAGATAGAAAAGAAAATCAAATAAATTAAAAAAAATTTCAGAATAGAAAATATAAGAACACTGACTGAAGGAATAAAAAGAATCGAGGAGAGAATGACAGGAATAGAAAAACAATTGATGAAGCAATATAAGAATTAATTCGATAAAGAAAATACTCTTTAATACTATAAAAATAATAAAAGTTCTCTTTAATGTATAAAGGCGAACTTTTACATGTTTTAACTTTATCAATTATAATCTCTAAAATTGATAAAGTCAAGATAAAAATATTTTTAGAAAA
>ERZ773144.1724-NODE-1724-length-19003-cov-19.119696_pt1 | contig 19003 bp, 22 predicted proteins | sample MGYA00580849_ERZ773144 | MGnify/ENA primary metagenome ERZ773144 (study PRJEB29015, sample SAMEA2737861) | human gut metagenome | biome: human gut; feature: human-associated habitat; material: faeces | place: China | collected 2012 ...
TTCTGTCACTTTCAGACATTTATTATAGTATGTCCGGCGGCTTTAATCAACCGGTTCATGACTGCCTGCCCTACCTGATTTTCAGAAAAGCCCTCTGAATAAATGTATGCCACCTGCTGTTTGTCAAACTCCCGCAGGGCTGCGTACAGGTTGTGAGCGACAGTCGCCTCATCTTTTCTGCTGCCGACTACTTTTATAACACCGCTTTCATAGCGGTCTTTTGTTTCCTGTGTTGCCATAATACCTACACGGTACCCACACGCTTCTTTTTCCTTTGTCAGTGCGTTGATTTTATCTACAACTTTATCGATGTCACCCTCTACAATTGCAAGGTCTGCATCGGGCGCATAGTGCTTATATTTCATGCCCGGCGCTTTCGGTACAACGCCCGGCTTTACACTGCCCATAATCGCCGGATCAATACGTACTTCTCCCAGCACTTCCGAAAGCATTTCTTTTGTAATATAACCCGGTCTTAAAATTGTAGGAACATCTTCACTTAAATCTACAATCGTAGATTCTACACCAATATCAACCGTATCGTCTACAATAATCATATCAATTCTGCCCTTCATATCATGAATGACATGTTCTCCTCTTGTAGGACTTGGTTTCCCTGAAATATTGGCACTCGGTGCTGCAATATACACCCCGGAAGTTCTGATTAACTGTGCTGCAACCGGATGGCTCGGCATACGGATGGCTACCGTACCCAGTCCGCCGGTAATGGATTTTGGCACACAGTCACTTTTCTTTAAAATCATGGTCAGCGGTCCCGGCCAGAACTTCTCCGCCAGAAGCTTTGCCTGTGCGGTAACATCACAGGAAAGCTCCTCCAGTGCCTTTGTATCCGCAATATGCACAATCAGCGGATTATCGGACGGTCTTCCCTTTGCCGCATAAATTTTAGCCGATGCCTCCTCATCAAGCGCATCTGCACCCAGTCCATATACGGTTTCTGTAGGGAAAGCCACCAGACCGCCTCTTTTTAAAATGTCTGATGCCTGCTCATATATTTTTTGATTCTGTTCTTCATTTTCTGTGATTTGTGCAATAATCGTTTCCATGTTCCTTCCATTTCTGCTGCCGTATGCAGCGCTTTCTTCATTTTCCTGTAGATGTAAAATATTCCAATATTCCTTTGCAGAGTGCTTCTGCGACCTTCTGCCGGTATTCGGCAGTATTTAACAGAGCCGCTTCCTGTGGATTGGATAAAAAGCCACACTCCGCAATCACAGTCGGCGCACCGGTATGCAGCAGCATATAGTATGTACTATCTTCTTTTTCCTGCCGCTTATTCTCCGTATCCAGATTTTCTTTCAAAGATTTCTGCAAAATCTGTGCCAGTTTTTTACCTTCTGCCGAATGTTTATAATAAAATACCTGCGCACCTTTTACTTCCGGGCTTTGATAGCTGTTCTGATGAATGCTGACAACAATATCCGCCTTTGCTGCATCAATAATCGCACACCGCTTTTTCATATCTGCAATCTTTTTATTGGAATCACTCTCTGTATACAGGCCATTATCGTCTGTCCGCGTCATCACGACCCGGATTCCTTCTTTCTCCAGCAGTTCCTTTAACCGCTCTGCAATTGCAAGATTGATGTGTTTTTCTAATATGCCGTCACTGCTTTCTTTACCCGGATCAAATCCGCCATGCCCGCTGTCCAGTACAACGGTTCTTTTGGTACTGTCTGCCTGTGCCGTCTGATTTTCTTCCTGCCTGCTCTCTGACGTTTCATTTTTCCCTGCTGTCTGTCTTGCCGCAGGCAGTACAATATACATTCCCGTATACACTGCCAGCAGTAAAATCACCGTCATGCCCGTAATCAGTCTTTTTCGATTCAAACTACCCTGCCACATCTTATTTTTACTGTATTGTATGAACCGTACCGTTCTATTATGATGCGTAGTTTAGTCCATTACTAATAATACTCCATACCGACGAGGTTTCAAGTCCCAGTTTCCATTCTGCCACACCGCCCAGCTTGTATTTTGAATACAATTTCATCTTTTCACCGATAGAGCGGTCTTCTTCAAACCATATCTGAACCGTTCCTGCGGATGTTTCATAGGTGCAGTAATACTGTCCTGTTGTTTCGTCCCATTCGGCTGTTGCACCATTTTCCTGCATGGCATCCATCGCCGCCTGCATTCCCACTGCACGGCTCTTGGTTTCCCCGGCATTCTCCGTCCAGATGCGCGTGTAAAACGGAACAGCATTAATCACCTGTTCTGACGGTACCATGCTGACAGCTCTTGAAATACCGTCCTCCACAAATGGCAGGGAAGCCACCGATCCCGCATCTGAACCTGCGTAATGCTCATCATACCCCATAATCACAATGTAGTCCACAAAAACCGCCTGTTCTGCCAGTTCATAATGGGCATTGTGGTTTGCCGGTTTGTAATTATCCACGGATAACACCAGCCCGTTATTCTGGCATGCGATAGACAGTTCCCGCAAGAACTGTAAATAATCGTCCGCGAAATCTTTCTTTACATATTCAAAATCAATATTGTAGCCGTCATAACCATACTGACGTGCTTCCTGCATCAGGTTGTTAATCAGCTTCGTTCTTGCCGTTTTACTGGAATAAAACGCTGCATAATCAACATTATTATTAAAATCATTGACAAGCGGCCACACTTTTAAGCCCCTGGCGTGCATATTGCTTACAAACGTATCCGATGCCAGACTGGTCAGCTCTCCGGTGCCGTCTGCAATCGAATACCATGTCGGTGAAATCGTATTAATACCGGAAACATCCTCTAAATACGTATCAATATAAGCATTGGCGGCACGCTGTGTTACCTGAAACCACGTCATATTCACCTTGTAACCGCACAGATTGGACTGGTATTCTTCCGTATATGTATCTTCCGGTACTGCCGTGTATACATCCGAAGCCGCATTCTTTTTCACATAACCCTGATAACCGGACGGCGTAATCACCTCAATCCAGTCATCATCTACCGCACCCACGTACTGGCACACTGTACCTTTTTTCACCTTTTCAAGTACTTTGCTTTTAATACCTGCACGATACCGCACCACAGTGTTTTTGCGGATTGTCACTTCATTTTGTTCTTCATGGGTTGTATGAAGCACCAGACGCTGTGGTTCTTTTGCATATTCATAGGAAATGTTGCTGACTGCTGCCATGTATTCGAAATCGATATAAATCACACCGTCTGCCGTTTTTATCACTTCATACTCCGTATCATACGTATTACCGTTCTGGTCCCGATACCCCTTGACGTCCGGATAATACGTATAGACTGCGCTCCAGTCCGAATACAAAACCGCATTGCTTTCTTTGTCATAATAAAAACGCATATTGACATTATCCTGTACAAATGACTGCTGTAAATACAGCCTTCCGTCTATATAGCGCCCTTTATCGTAAAGTATTTCATTGTCCAATATCACCAGTGTGCTGTCATTTTCTGCTGCCGAATCTGTCTTAAAATAATCATATCCGCTCATTTTCTGACCTGTCGGCATATATTTTCTTATCAGCAGCACCGCTGCAAGAATTACCAGAATCCCTGCTGATACTGCCGCTGTCATCTTCCATAATTTTCTTTTTCTATCCCGTTCCATGATTTTCTCCTTTAACCCTGCCTTACGGCGCTCCTGTTTTCCTGTACACTAAAACTGTACGACAATTATAAACGAGATTTTGGCTTTTCTCAATACCAAATGGGCAGGGAATGTTCTTTCTTTGTCCATTCCCTGCCTTTTTTCTGCACAAAGGGGGATTCATACAGAAAATTTTGTAATTTTGTGATATATATTCATAGGTTTAAAATCCGGTGTCCGTAAATAAACCGTATGATGTCTGTAGTTTCTTTTTACATCTCTGTTAATTTTACAAGTTCCAAAAATCCGTCCGGTGATAACTCAAACGGATTTCGCTCTGCCGGAATCAGCCCAACCCGGATGCCGTATTCTTTTTCCAGCTTTTTTGCCAGTTTCCTGTCATAACCCAATGTGACACAGCGCCAGTGCGATGAAGGCAGTTTCTCATTTTTTAAAAATGCCTTCAGCCGTCCTGCCTGCCATAAATTCATGCCGGCAACGACAATCTTTAAATCACTGCGCAAAAACTCCGTCATCACCTCTTTGCTGCCATATTTCATATCCAGTATGACTGCCTCGTATTTCATTGCTGAAATTTTTATAAGTTCTTCTTCCGAAATACACCGGTAAAAATCAATTCCTGCATATTGAAATGTGTGAATGTCACCCGAAAGACTTTTTGTTTCTTGTGCCAGATGCAGGCAGACACTGCCCGTATCATGCACGCCGTACTCAACAAATGCGGTCCGCACCTTAAGCCCGTTTGCCATGCTGTTTGCAAGCATCATGCAAAGGTGTGTCGTTCCGACACTCCCGCCAATACCCATAACTGCAATAACGCAGGGTGATACTGCTTTTGCACCCCAACGGACTGCCGTGCTTTTTTTACTTATTCTTTGAAATAATGTACTTCCGGCCAGCACCTGCACCACCTTTCACCTGCTTTCGGCACGGTTTAGAAATCACTGCAGACAACGCTTCCAAAAATACCCTGTCTAATAATTTACTGCCATTGTTCCAGTCATAGACACACGGTATCCTGTAAAACTGCCGTTTAATTTCAAGCCTGCCTGTTTCTTTATAAAAAACATTCCCGTCTGTATGATTCACAAAAATCAGACTGTCCTTATCTGACTGTAAAAGCCGTTCATACTCCAGCCTTCTGCGGTATCCGAAGTCTGTCACAACAATTTTAATGTCTGCCTGCGCTGACAACCCCGCAATTGTGCCGCAGTCCCTTACGATATAGTCGTACCCATACAGGTCAGCCTGTACCGCACCATGATACTGCGGACATACTGCAATTGTTCCACACCGGAACGTTCCGTCAGTCTGTAAGATGCTTTCACGGATTTCGCAGATAAAATCTTCTTCATCTGCTTCCTGCACATAAACCGCGCGAAAACCGTTCCGGGTAAGATATGCCGTCAAACAAAGTGCTATGTGCGTTGTCCCGACACCGTGTTTTGTGCCATAAAGAGAAATGTTTTGAGCTTTTATGTTCTCTGGTAATTCATTTTCTGCCTGTAAACTGTATACCGCCTGCCTTACCTGTTTCACGCTGCGGTAACGCTGCCATATACTGTGATGAATACATTTTTTTACAATGGGATAAAACTTCTTATGATGCAGAGATTCTGCGTGACATTGTACATGTCCGTTGTCCATGTACAAAATTAACATTCCCAGACTATAAATATCTGCCCGGCAGTCCTGATACAGCCTGTGGTACTGCTCCGGCGCCGCAAATCCGATACTGCCGTAATGTGTGGCATGTCTTTCTCCCATCCTGACTGCATTGTCAAAATCGATGAGTTTTACACTGCCTGTATCTGTAATCAGAATATTATCCGGTTTCAAATCCAGATGAACCATTCCTTTGCTGCCCTGACTATGCAAATATTCCAGTATGTCACATATCTGCAGCACAAAGTCTGTTATCTGCGCAGCTGTAAGCATTCTGTGTTCTGCCACGTATTCTGTCAAAGATTTACCAGATATAAATTCTTCAATTATGCAGATACTATCTTTATCTTCAGCAATATCATATATTAAGGGGATTCCGGAATGTCTGAGAATTTTTAGAAAATCAGCTTCCCGCAGGATTCGCATATATCCGCCGGTATCTTTTCTGACGAACTTTGCTGTACGCAGTACATCAAGCTTCTTATGCCTTACAAGATACACCGTTGAATGATGCGTCTGTGCCTGCACACTGATGATATCATACGCTTCTGAGATTAATTTACCATAGGACCACTCCTTTCCATATCGGCATATAAAATTATCATTGACTAGCTCAATAAAGAGTATACTATAAAAATATTGAATTTGCAATATATTTTTTCTTTTTTTGATAAAATTTTTTCAAAATTATCTTTTATTTATTTTTATTTTTTTACAATTTCTTATAATATATTCATCAATATAACCTTTACATATCCACTAAAAATGGGTATTATAAATTTAGGACAATAGTGATAGGAAGTGATAATATGAAAATCGAAAAATTAAGTGAAAACCAAATACGCTGCACCCTGAATAAATCTGACCTGGCAGCCCGGCAGTTAAAAATCAGTGAGCTGGCTTACGGCAGTGAAAAGGCGAAGAAGCTTTTTCAGGATATGATGCAGCAGGCTTCCTATGAATTCGGTTTTGAAGCGGAAGATATTCCTCTGATGATTGAAGCAATTCCTGTTTCTGCTGACTGTATCGTTTTAATTGTTACAAAGGTAGACGATCCGGAAGAACTGGATACCCGTTTTTCCAAATTTTCACCGTCCGACCCGGACGACGATTATGAGGATTATGATTACCCCTATGAGGATTATGATTCCATGGAAACAATTGATGCATCAGCAGCACATGCACTGCCATCTGCTAATGATGAGTTAAATGAATCTGATACAAACGCGGATTCCATTGAAGATGACGTTTTAAATATTTTCAGCAAATTAAATGATTATCTGAATAAAGGCTCGGCATCCGGTTCAAAAGGCACCGGAACTGTCCCCGTACCTGCGGCAAATAAACCGGAATCGTCTGCCGATACACAAAAAGACGCCCCTGTCATCCGCTGCTTTTCTTTTGAAAATCTGGATGCCTTCAGTGAGGCCGCAAAAGCCGTTCTTCCGGTATACAATGACAAGAGTCATTTATTTAAGCATACCAACGGGCGCTACTACGTATTTTTGGAAAAGACCCGCTGTTCTTCTGTGGACTTTAACAAGACCTGCAACATTCTTTCCGAATACGGCAAAAAAGAATATCTTCCGGACAGCAGCCTTTTATTTTTCACGGAACACATGGATTCCATTATAAAAAACCGTGCAATACAGGTTATGGCAAAACTTTAGCTTTTAAATATAATGTATGCCGTCCCCCGGCATATCATCTAAAAAGCGGCGGAATTTACCGATTAAACGTAAATCCCGCCGCTTTTATTTTATTTATGAATTAACCTACTGACTGAAGATAGTCATGAATATCCTGTAATAATTCATCACAGTCTAAACCATGAACCATAGCAGCTTCTTCTAATGTTTCACCTGCTGATGACGGACATCCAACACAGTGCATTCCTGCGCCCATAAGAATTGAAACAATCCCTGCATCATACTGAATTGCTTCGCCAATTGTTGTATCCTTGGTTATTCTTGTCATAAATATGTTCCTCCTGTTTATCGTAGTGATTCTACTATAAGCTTGCCCCATTAAAATGTCAAGTATTCATTGAATCTCTGCTTAAAGCCGCCGCACATTATTTCTCTTTTCCAGTACTGCCTCGACTTCTTCCCTGCTCTTTTCCGTAACGTCGGCTATCTGCTCTATTGTGTAGCCTTTTTCGTTCATATTGATGATAAACTTAATTTTGCTCTGTTCCCATGCTTCTTCTGCCGCACTTTCCACAAGGCTTTCTCCTAATCCGCTCACTTTCCTCACATCCTTTCGCAATTCATTTTTCGCTTCAATGTTATATTCTGATTCTATGATACTGATTTTCTCATCTGCCGTCAACTCATTTGTAAATAATGCACCCAACAGCCTGTGCAGTTTATTTTCCTCTGTATAGGGTGGTAAGTTTTTTGCAAGTCCCAGTAAAATAATGTGTATCAAATCCCCTGCTTTTTCTATTGCAGTCTTCCCCATAAGCTTCTCATTCGTTAAATGCAGATTTTTGTGCTTTGTATACTCCATTGCATACATTGTTTCACAATTCTGCCGTAACACTGTCCTGCCGTCACGGCTTTTCATTTACCGCGTTGCGCTTCTTTTCGCGCATTAAAATGCTGACAATCTCACGCTGTGCTTCTTCGGATATACCTTATTCCCTGTAATATGTCCGAGCACTCTGTTCCGGCTGTTCCTTTTTCTTTCCGGCTGAGCTTCTTACTATATTGACTTCTTTGGGTGCATCAACCAGCAAATGAATGTTATTTGCCGAACCACCCGAAAAAATCACACGGACATTTTCACCGATATCAATAAACTCACCCAGTCTTAACGTAAGCTTTACCATACAAACCTCCTTGTTTTTCCGAAGGAAAAATGCTATGTGAGCTTGCTCACATTCTGCCCTAAGCAGGAGCAGAGGTTTTTACCTCCTTGTTTTTATCATTATGTCAATTTGTTTCGTTCAGAAACAAATTGCTTTCCGCAAACGCACCATTTTTTATAAAGATGTTGCATTTTTTTATACTCTTAACAAAGAAACTATTATCCGATAGTTGAATTTTAACTGTAAATATCGTATAATGAACTAACAAAATCTAAGGAGGATTGAATCATGGCATATGTAATTAACGATGACTGCATCAATTGTGGTGCTTGTGCAGCTGGATGTCCTGTAGAAGCTATCTCTGAAGGCGCTTCTCATATGGAAATCAATGCTGATGTATGTGTAGACTGCGGCGCTTGTGCCGGTGTCTGTCCTGTAGGCGCTCCAAACCCACAGTAGACTACATACAACTATTCATTAAACGTGTTTCAAGACACAAAAAAAGAACCGGAAATAAAGGATATTCCTTGTTTCCGGTTCTTTTTTGATATTAAAAATATTTCTTTCATCAGTGTGGAATCTGTTCTTTTGTGAGTAAATCCGCAAAACGGGTCTGTTCCGGTATCCACGCCATTTTTACCGTACCAATCGGACCGTTTCTCTGTTTTGCAATAATAATTTCCGCAATGCCTTTAATGTCTGTATCCTTATTGTAATAATCATCACGGTATAAAAACATAACAACGTCGGCATCCTGCTCAATTGCACCCGATTCACGCAGATCCGAAAGCATCGGACGATGGTCGGGTCTTTGTTCTACCGCACGGCTGAGCTGTGAAAGCGTTACCACCGGCACATCGAGTTCTCTTGCAAGTGCCTTTAATGAACGGGAAATATCCGAAATTTCCTGCTGTCTAGAATCCGTCTTTCCGTTTCCGCTCATTAACTGTAAGTAATCGATAATTACCAGTCCGAGATTATTTTCCATTTTGTACTTTCTACACTTTGAGCGCAGCTCCGCAATCGAAATACCCGGCGTATCGTCAATAATCAGCTGCGATTTTGCAATGCTGTCGGCGCCTTCAATGAGCTTACCCCAGTCATTGGAATCCAGACGGCCTTTACGGATTTTATCCGCATCAACGGTCGATTCCAGACTGAGCATACGGTTAACAAGCTGTACATTGGACATTTCCAGACTGAATACGGCTGTTGTAATGCCCTGCTTAATCGCCACATTTTCCGCCACATTTAAGACAAATGCTGTCTTACCCATAGACGGACGCGCCGCAACCAGTACAAAATCCGACGGCTGTAAGCCTGATAAATACGTGTCCAGATCTTTAAATCCGGTCGGCACACCGGTAACTGCACCTCTGTTTTTGGCAGCTATGGAAATCTTATCCAGTGCTTCCAATACAACTTTATCAATCGGCATATATTCATGCCCGCCTTTATTTTTTACGAGTTCAAAGATACGTTTCTCCGTATCGGCAAGAATATCTTCTGTACTTTCCTTACCCTCGTAACACGCTGTTGCAATACTGTCATTGACCCGGATAATGTTTCTTAAAATCGCCTTATCCTTTACAATCGTCGCATAATGCCGGATATTGGCAGATGTCGGCACGGCTGCCAACAGTTCCCTGATAAATTCAAGACTGTAAACCTCAGGCGGTACATCCTTTTCCTTGAGTGCTTCCTGCAAGGTAACAATATCCACCGGTTTTGCCGCATTGTTCATATCAACCATGGCCTGAAACATAATTCCATACTGTCTGTGATAAAAGTCGTCTGCCGAAAGAATTTCGCCGGCACTGATAATCGCCTGCTTGTCCATTAACATTGAACCAATCACAGACTGCTCCGCCTCCAGACTGTTTGGCATAATTCTGGTGATTGCAATATCGTCCATTATTTACTTTCCCCTACTGAAACAGTGAGTTTTGCTGTAACATCTTTGTGAAGCTTTACAGTAATAATATGATTACCCAGTGTCTTAATCGGCTCGTCCAGCTTCATTTTCTTCTTATCAATATCAAGACCCAGCTGCTCTTTTGCAGCGGCAGCAACTTCCTTTGTAGAAATTGTACCAAATGTCTTTCCGCCTTCACCGGTCTTCATGGTCAGACGTACCGGCTTTTCTTCTACCTTTACTGCCAGCTCCTTTGCTGCCTGTAATTCTTCTGCTGCTTCTTTGGCTTCTCTTGCTTTCTGCAATTTTAAATCGTTTAAATTCTTTGGTGTTGCCTCTAAACCTAACTTCTTTGGCAGTACAAAATTTCTTGCATAGCCATCATTAATCTTTACAATCTGACCTTTTTTACCCAATGACTTTACATCTTCTAATAAAATAACTTCCATTTCTATATTTCTCCTTCCGCAAGCATATTATCCAGTGTTTCTTTGATGGTGTCGACCGCCTCTTTAACGGTACAGCCTGTCAGCTGTGCTCCGGCAATGCTCATATGCCCGCCGCCGCCTAATTTTTCCATGACAAGCTGGACATTGACCTCATCAATAGACCTTGCACTGATATAAATTTTTTCATTATATTCTGTAATGACAAATGAGGCTTTAATTCCCGAAATATCCAAAAGCTGGTTTGCCGCTTTTGCACCACCGATTGTCGGGCTTTCCAGTCCTTCGCCATTAAAGATTGCAATTGCAAATGCATCACGGTATACTTCCGCTCTGCTGACCGCATGTGCGACCGCCTTATACTCGTCCATATCATTGCGGAGCATTTTACGCACACGCGTCACATCCGCACCATGCCGTCTTAAAAATGCTGCCGCTTCAAATGTTCTTGGTCCTGACTTGCTATTAAAACCATCCGTATCAATATTGATACCGGCATACAATGCATCAGCTTCAAATGCCTTAATCTTAATGTTATCGTCCACATACTGAATCATTTCCGTAATCATTTCAGAAGCGGAAGAGGCATACGGGTCTACATAAGACAGCACCGCTCCCGTAATCTGGTCACTGGACTGTCTGTGATGATCAAATACAACGATGGTTTTACATTTATCAAGCAGTTCCGGGCATTCCGTAAGCTGCGGCTTATTGACATCGACCACAATTACCACCGTTGCCGCATCCACATACTCCGGTGCTTCCTCTTTTAAAAGGAATAAATCTTCCGGATATTCGTCCTTGCCAATAAAACGTTTCATAAACGGTTTGACACTACTTGTAACCTCGTTGATGACGATATGCACATTTTTGCCGAGCTTGCGGCAGATGGTATAAATACCGATTGCCGAACCAAAGGAATCAATATCCGCCAGCTTATGTCCCATAACAAGCACATTGTCCGTTGTATCTAAAATCTGTCTTAACGCATGAGCTTTTACACGCACCTTTACACGGGTATTTTTCTCCATCTGCTGGCTCTTACCGCCGTAATATAAAATCTTGTCGCCCTTTTTGACCACTGCCTGATCGCCGCCGCGTCCCAGTGCCAGATCCATTGCGGCTTTTGCCAGATCATAATTTCCCGCATAATTGTCTGCACCCGTTCCAATACCGATACTTAAAGTCAGTGTCATCTCATTGCCGATTTTTACACTTTTAATATCCTCTAAAATGCTGAATTTATCCGCCAGCAGCTTTTCTAAATATTTATACCGGAAAACTGCCAGATACTTATCCTTTTCCAGTTTCCGCACAACTGCCGCTCCGGTTGCAAAATACTTGTTGACACGCTTGTCAATCAGACCGATAAATAACGAACGGCGCACATCATCAATACTCTCTAAGGCTTCTTCATAATTGTCAATATAAATCAGCCCTGCAACAAACTGTTCGTCATTTAACTTTTGAAGATACATATTGACATCGGTTTCATCAAACATATACAGTGCAATAAACGAGTCTTTATCGTCACTTTCCACCAGTCCGACATCCTGTAACAGCATATCGGCGCTAATCCGCTTCATTTCCACACAGTAATCCCGCTCTTCATACGTAATGCGTACTTCCTTCGGCTCTTCTCCTGTCGGGAAGATGTTGGCAGTAATTTCAGGAAAAAGCGTTGATATGTTTTTCTTGAAATCTTTCTTCTTATTAATGCAGGCACACATTGCCTTATTCAGCCACATCACTCTGCCATTGGTATCTAACAGGCAGTATGGCACACTCAGCTCATATAAAAGCTGCCGCTGCACCTGTGAATAATTCGATGAAAAAGCGATAATATCGTGCATAATGCCCGGTTTTAATGCCAGCTGCATATATAAATAAATGGCAATATAAAATACCATAAATACAGACATGACTGTTGCCGCCGGAAAGTCAATAAAATATAAAACTATATTTAACACAATCAGCAGGACAGCAATATAAAACGGCAGCGCAAAAAATACCCGCAGTCTGCCAACCGGTTTAAACGCTTTGGTTCCGTCATTTTTATTAAACATCGCAACTTCTCCAATAACCCTAAAGTGATACTATTATATCATTTCTCGTATTTAAAGTAAACAAAAAAGCCATGATACCTTTCGATATCATGGCTTTTCAATCCACTAATTAATCAATGCTGTATGGCATTAATGCTACGTGTCTTGCTCTCTTAACAGCTACTGTAAGAGCTCTCTGATGCTTTGCACAGTTTCCTGTGATTCTTCTTGGAAGGATTTTTCCTCTTTCAGAAACATACTTCTTTAATAAAGCAACATCTTTATAATCCAGAGCCTTGTTGGCATCTGCACAAAATGCACATACTTTCTTTCTTCTGCGCATTGGTCTTCTTCTCATCTGACCTTCTGGTCTTTCAGACTTCTTTTCTGGCATTTCATTTACCTCCTGTTTTAGTTAAAAGGTAAACCTTCGTCTTCCACTCCATCAGGAATATTCATAAATCCATCTCCGGCTGCCGCACTTGGTTCCGGTCTTGATGGTGTATAGGCAGCACCACTATTTGCTGCTGCTGAAGATTTACTCTCTGCAAATTCCTGTTCTTCAACAACTACATCAGTCGTGTAAACTCTCTGTCCGTCCTTATTCGTATAGCTTCCTGTCTGGATTCTGCCGGTAATGGCAATCTTGGTTCCCTGATGAAGATACTTTTCAGCAAATTCACCCTGTCTGCCAAATGCAACACAGCTGATAAAATCAGCAGTCTGCTCAGCGCCGTCGCTATTGGTTCTAGCACGTCTTCTGTCTACAGCTAATGTATATCTTGCAACTGCCATAGAGCCGTCAGAGTTCTGTGAATAACGAACATCCGGTTCTCTGGTCAGTCTACCCATTAATATCACTTTGTTCATACTTAATCTCCTCTTCTATTCAAAGAGTTGTAAGCCAAACATCAAAATCAATTATTCTCCGTCTTTTACGATTAAGAATCTGATTACATTTTCCATGATACGAATTCTGCTTTCTACTTCAGCAGGGCAAGCTGCATCTGCATCAAACTTAATGAAGCAGTAGAAGCCTTCGCTCATCTTCTGGATTTCGTATGCAAGCTTCTTCTTTTCGCATGTACCCGGGTCAGTAATTGTACCGCCGAAACGAGTGATTAATTCTTTCACCTGTTCAACTGTGGCATTTCTTACTTCCTCATCGACGTTTGCGCTAACAACTAATGCTAATTCATACTTATTCATTCTACGTCGCACCTCCTTCTGGTCTTGTTGGTCCCTCTATTAGAGAGGAACAAGGAATATATATCACAAGATACGATTTTATCATATATCTAAAATGATTTCAAGCCTTTTTTAAATTTTTTGTATTCTTTTCTACAAGCGAGCGTCTGACCATTATTTCATGACCGCAGCCGCAGCATTTCAGCTTAAAATCTGCCCCTACGCGTAAAATTTCCCATTCACTGCTTCCGCAGGGGTGTTTTTTTTTGAGTTGTACAATATCTCCAACCTGATAATCCATATGCACTCCTGTTTATCCAATTTTTGAAAATACCTCACCTAAGGCATCATGAATCAGCAAGTCTGCCCGGTTATCATACGGTGTTTCGGATTTATTGATAAGTACCAGCTTATGTCCGCGGTAATAATCAATCAACCCGGCTGCCGGATAAACCCCCAGCGAAGTGCCGCCTACAATGAGTATGTCGGCTTCCCGGATTAAACGGACTGCCTCTTCAATGTTTTCTTCATCAAGTCCTTCTTCATATAATACGACATCCGGTTTGATTCTTCCGCCGCAGCTGCACTTCGGAACTCCTTCACTTTGTAAAATGGCATCCAGTCCATAAAACTGATGACATCGCTCACAGTAATTGCGCAATACCGAACCGTGTAGTTCAATGACATGACGGCTGCCCGCTTTCTGGTGCAGACCATCAATATTCTGGGTCACAATGCCTTTTAACTTTCCGTCTGCTTCCAGTTTGGCCAGCTTTTTATGCGTTGTGGAAGGCTCTGCCTTTGGAAAAAGCATCTTGTTTTTATAGAAGCGGAAAAATTCTTCCGGTTTCCTCATATAAAAAGAATGACTTAAAATGGTTTCCGGCGGATAGTCATATTTCTGATGATACAGACCGTCCACACTCCGAAAATCCGGAATTCCGCTTTCTGTGGACACGCCTGCGCCGCCAAAAAATACAATATTATCCGATTCTTCCACCCATTTTACAAACTGCTCCATTTTATCATTCATCAATAATCACACCTAACACTGTACATCCGTTTTTGTCAAGTTCTGCTATTCTTGTTTCGGCAGTCAGTTCACTGTACTGTGACTCCTCCAGTATCAGAACGGCTGCATCGCATACACCGGCCGTTCTGCCCTGTTCATCAGACTGCACAACTACAAGATCATACTCCTTTGCGTATTCTTCAAGCACCGTCTTTAAAGCTGTGCCGTCAAAACGCAGGTTTTCAACATTTCCCGTAAACACAACATCCAGTTTTTCACGGTTTGTTACACAGATGATATCTTTGGCAGTACCCTCACCCTGTGTATAATCAAAAATGCCTTTTAAATTTTTGCCAAGCTTATATTTTCCCAAAAAAACTTCCTGACTAAAATCTGCATCGGCAAATAATACACGTTTTTCTTTTTCCATAAATGCCGCTGCAAGTTTAAAAGAACTCATGCCGCTGCCGACAACCGCCAGCATATTTCCTTTATCTGCAAGCAGATTTTCCAGTGAATCCGCAGCTTTTGCATAGCTTTCTGCTTCCAGCGGTGTCATTTTTATTAATTTATCAATATTAACACTAAACACTTACAAAACCTGCCTTTACTTTTGAATTCTTGCAATTACCCGGCTGCTGGACTGCTGTCCCACGCGGTATATATCAATTGCGGTTTCTTCCGGTACTTCCGCCACCTTCGCTTTATCCGTTCCGGTTTCTGCTACAGCAGCTTCGTCTGAAACATCTTCCACGATATCTTCTTCTACAACGTCTTCCTGTATAACATCATCGTCTGAGTCATTATCTTCTACGACATCGCCTTCCAAGATATCACCGTCAAATTCATCATCAGTTTCATCATCATCAGATGTGGCATCTGCAAATACATCTTCCTCTGTATCCGGATGAGTGTCCTCTGACGTTTCTGCCGCTTCCTGTTTTTCTTCCTGCTGTGAAACTTTCATCTGTGAATCCGGTTCCTGTCCGGCTTCTTCCTGCGTAATTGCCGCTTCCTGTAATGCCTTCGCTTCTTCCGGTTCATCTTCGTCTTCTAAAGCGTCATCGGCAAACACATCTTCATCTTCTTCCGCATAATCTTCGTCAAAATCTTCTAAAATGTCTTTCATTTCCTGCGGTTCAGAATGTTTTTTCTGTGGCTGCGGCTCATGGCTTTGTTTTACATTGTCATCTTCCCGCTTTTCTTCCTCATGCTTTTTATCATCAATAAACTGCTGTGGTTGCGGTGCACGCAAGGCTGCATATTTGCCGTAATATTTTTCATATTCAAATTCATCATCTGAATGGTCTTCCGGCTTTTTAAATGCACACAGTATCAGGACAATAATGATTTCAAGCACTGCACAGACTGCTCCGCACGCGCCTGCAATCATCAGCGTATTACGGTATAAATCCGGCTTCACCGGTGTATTCGTAGAGGTTCCTTCTGATAAAATCTGAATGGACTTTACCGGAATAATGCTGGTTGTCTTTAATGCAGTCTTTGCAACCGCATCCACATACTGTTTTGCCGTATTCTGGTCCGGATTGGTACAGGTAATCTCAACGATATTACTGTTTGCCGGTGAAGACACCGTAAGATATGATGCAATATCTTCTGATGTTCCTGCAATTCTTTGCGCTTCCTGAATAACAACATTGCTCTTAAAAACAATGATAAAATCATCTTTGAGTCCGCCATTTACTGCTCTGACAGTTGCTTCATTTTCCTCTCCCGGTACTACATAAAGCTGTGTTGTTGAGGTATACATCGTTGTCAATGTCTTGTCTTCGTAAAAATAACCGCAGGCACCGCTGACAATGATGACAAATATTAATATGAGAACACATCTTGCAAACTTTTTCATTTGCCCTTACTCCTTATTATTTGTACAGTTTTTCAGGATACTTTCCTTCTGCAATCAGTTTCTTAATAGACTCTACTACAACCGGCTTATCTTCCTTATATGTAACACCAAACCACTTATCTGTTGTTTCAAGAACAGATACATTGGCTCTGCCGGACTTAATTAACTGGTCTACAATCGTAGGAAGCAGATATTCGCTCTTAATATCGCCTTCCTTTTGCTCTGATAAGAATGTGCGGAAACCGCTTTCAAGTTCGTCTAAGAAATCCGGTGTAAAGCCCCACATATTCATGGATACATGGCTTGCCGGGTCACATGCTGTCTGGTTGCCGTCCTTGTCATCGCATGCTGCACCTGTTGCAGTCTTTACAATGCCACCTGTTTCATTGACACCGATTAAATGTTCATTTTCATCAACAACGCAGATTCCTCTTGTAACGGCACCATTATCACTTAATGTATTGCCAAGGATAAATCCTGCCATACAGAAGTCATACTGTTTTTCTGCCTTTTCAGCATGGTCTGATACAAGGAAATCATGAATCAGCTTAAATGCTTCTTTTCCGTAATAATCATCTGCATTAATTACAAGGAACGGCTCATTGACAATACCCTTACATGCAAGAACCGCCTGACCTGTTCCCCATGGCTTTGTTCTGCCTTCCGGTACAGAAAATCCTTCCGGTACATCTGAGAGTTCCTGAAATGCATATTCTACAGGAATGACCTTTGCAATTCTGTCACCGATAACTTCCTTAAATGTTGCAAGTAAATCTTTTCTTGTTACAAAAACTACTTTATTAAATCCTGCTTCAATAGCATCATAAATGGAATAGTCCATGATAATTTCGCCGTTTGGACCCATTGCTTCAAGCTGCTTGATTCCGCCCCCGAATCTGCTTCCCATTCCTGCTGCCATGATGACTAATGTTGTTGATTTCATTTTGTTCATACTCCTTTATCGTATATTATTTTCTTCATTTATTTATTAAAAGCGCTGCTTTCTGCCCTTTAATAAGCTTTATTCCGCAGATTCTTCTTCCGGATAATAATACCACCGGATTGCCGTAATGATACCCTTATCATCAATATCAAATGCAATCTGGGCGAAATCATCCGTCACTGCTGCAATACCGCTCTGATACGGCGGTTCAAAATACGTAAACTCTACAATATACGTTTCAGCTGTTTCAAGTGATGAAGCCCCATTATAATTAATCACGCCATATTCTACCTTGTCTTTTGTCTTGACATTTTCCAATGCATCCATAGTAAAGCTGCCATAAAGCATCTTGCCCATAACCGCAGTCTTATCGTCAGAATAGTAGGTATGATTCATATAGTCGGCATCCCTGTAATATCCATCATAAATTTTATCTACGGAATCTCCGACTTTAAGACCTCTTGAAAAAGTATCGTTTTCCCCGACCGAAGCTGCCGCCGTCAAAACATATTTCCCCTTAATTTCCGAAAAAATAAGTGTCAGCTCGTTATACGAATAAATTTTTTCTTTGACGACTTCCGTCTGGGCTGCCGTGCTTTTTTCATTCGCATTATACGATGTGACCGGCTCGCCTAAAATCTTTATCACTTCATCTTCTGTCATCAGATACTCGAGTTTTCCTACTGTTAAATCATTATATGAAAACTTTTTGGCACGGCTTTGTGCCACGGTAGGATATTCCTTTTCCGGTTCGGAAAATTCTTCACCATCTGTTGTAATTACTGCTTCCGTCTTTTTTCCGCACGCAGCCATTCCGGCGGCTAGCAGAACCACTGCCCCAATAGAAGCCATCTTTATCATGAATTTTTTTCTCATATCTTTTACCCTGCTTTGCCTGTCTTAATCCGTGCATGAGCAGGAAAATCTAATTTTCCTGCTCATGAGGGCGTTCGCCCTATCATCCGAAAGTCCAGAAAAGAACTTTGTGCAAGCACAGTTCTTTTCTATCCTTCCGTACGGCACGGCTCATTGTTTATGCATATTATAACATAAATACATTTTTATGAAAACAGATATTCTCCATAAATGCAAAAAATCTCATAAGCCGAAACTTATGAGATCCTTAGAGAGGCGACAATCAGACTCGAACTGATGATCAGGGAGTTGCAGTCCCACGCCTTACCACTTGGCTATGTCGCCATAGTCTATACTATGCAATTCATTAGTAAAAAATGACTCCAAGGGGATTTGAACCCCTGTTACCGCCGTGAAAGGGCGGTGTCTTAACCGCTTGACCATGGAGCCTTATTTCATAGGGAGAATGGACAAGTAGTCCTACTCATTTATAAAATAAACTCCCCGAGTAGGGCTCGAACCTACAACAACTCGGTTAACAGCCGAGTGCTCTACCATTGAGCTATCGAGGAATATGAAAGAATAAACTGTTCTTTCAAAACTGCACATTAAATATATCATACAGGAACTGCTTTTGCAATACCT
>ERZ773144.1739-NODE-1739-length-18911-cov-4.396850_pt1 | contig 18911 bp, 16 predicted proteins | sample MGYA00580849_ERZ773144 | MGnify/ENA primary metagenome ERZ773144 (study PRJEB29015, sample SAMEA2737861) | human gut metagenome | biome: human gut; feature: human-associated habitat; material: faeces | place: China | collected 2012 ...
CTATGCGGAAATGCTCTACCGTTCTCCCAAGACCCTTTCCAACCTCTTCTCGCTCTACGGACTGAACTCACCGCTGCGCATCATACACGAACGGGTAGATGCCGAAGCCCGCCGCCTGTTGCTCTATACCTCGAAGAGCGCCAAGGAAATCAGCGAAATACTGGGATTTGAAGATTTGGCTACGTTCAGCCGTTTTTTCAAGAAAATGAATCAAAAAAGCATCTCCGACTTCCGAAGAGAAGAGAAAAAGGAAGTATAGCCAACTCTAACAGTTAAATTGCCATTTCGGCAAACGGGAGAAATCCGCATCTTTGCAAAGTCAAATTCTAAACATTACAGACTATGAGAAAATTAAAATCCTTGTTTGTGGCCACTCTTACATGGGCCGCATCTTCCCAAAAGCTGGGCATACACCTGATTCGTGTAGCCATCCTGATTATCTTCGTATGGATCGGCGGTCTGAAATTCTGGAACTACGAAGCGGAAGGTATCGTACCCTTTGTAGCCAACAGCCCTTTCATGAGTTTTTTCTATGCTGAAAATGCACCCGAATATAAGGAATACAAACTGAAAGAAGGCGAATTCGACCCAGCCAAACACCAGTGGCACGAGACCAACCGTACGTATGTTTTTTCCCGCGGGTTAGGCATCCTGATTATGACTATCGGTATCCTTACTTTTCTGGGTATCTTCTCCCCTAAACTCGGATTAGCCGGAGCCGGACTGGCCATCATCATGACGCTGGGCACTTTGTCTTTCCTTGTGACCACTCCCGAGGTATGGGTGCCCGATTTAGGAAGCGGCGAACACGGATTCCCACTGTTGAGCGGAGCCGGACGACTGGTGATAAAGGATACGGCCATACTGGCCGGTGCCATCGTGGTGCTGGCCGACAGTGCCAAAGGAGTATTAAACCAAATAAAAAAGACAGTATGATGAAACAATATGATGACATTATCATAGGATTCGGTAAAGGCGGAAAGACGCTGGCTGCCGAACTGGCTCGACAAGGGCATAAAGTGGCAATGATAGAACGCTCGGACAAAATGTACGGAGGCACCTGTATCAACATCGGATGTATCCCTACAAAAACCTTGGTTCATGCAGCCAAACTGGCTCCGCATGGCGTTTCGTGGACGGACCAAAAGAACTACTATGCCCAAGCCATCAGGCAAAAGGAGGATGTTGTCTCCCTATTACGCCAAAAGAATTACGATAACTTGACCCATCATCCGAACATCACAGTGTATACCGGGACGGGAAGTTTTACCGCCCCGGACAAGGTGGAAGTAAGCCTCTCAGGGCGAGAAAAAGAATCGTTGCAAGCTCCTCGCATCTTCATCAATACGGGAGCGGAAAGCATCATTCCGCCCATAGAAGGAATCAAAGGCAATCCGCACGTTTTCACCAGCACTTCTATCATGGAACTGAAAGAGCTTCCGGAAAAACTGGCTGTTATCGGTGGAGGATATGTCGGACTGGAATTTGCTTCGATGTATGCCTCTTTCGGTTCGCAAGTGACCGTGCTCGAAGGACATGCCGATTTGATTCCGCGGGAAGACCGGGACGTGGCAGACATCGTAAAAGAAGTACTGGAAAAGAAAGGTATCACCTTCCGGATGAATGCTAAAGTACAGAGTATATCGGGAAAAGAAATAGCAGTACGTGATGCTGTCAGCGGAGAACCTTTCCATCTGGAAGCCGACGCCATATTATTGGCTACCGGCCCCTTCACGGAAGGGCTGAATCTGGAAGCAGCCGTAGTAGAAACGGACGAGCGCGGAGCCGTCAAAGTGAACGAACGCTTGCAGACCACCAATCCGCACGTATGGGCCATCGGCGACGTGAAAGGAGGATTGCAGTTCACCTACATCTCATTGGATGATTACCGCATCATCCGTGAAGACCTTTTCGGAGACTCCGCCCGTTCTACAGCCGACCGCGACCCGGTAGGAAGGCTACAAACTCTTTTGCCCGCCTCTGTCGCGTATCGGCTTAAACGAAGAAGAAGCCCTCCGCAAGGGCTTGAATGTAAAAATCGGAAAGCTGCCCGTAGCAGGTATTCCAAGAGCCCGTACATTGGGCGAAACGGAAGGGCTGTTTAAAGTGGTGATAGACGCCGACACAAACAAGATTGTGGGCTGCACGCTTTTCGGACCGGAATCGAGCGAAGTGCTCAACAGCGTGGCCATAGCGATGAAGGCCGGAAAGGATTACACATTCCTGCGCGACTTCATCTTCACTCATCCCAGCATGAGCGAAGCCTTGAACGACTTGATGAATGTATAAAGACAGGAAAATGACGTGCGCTGCGCTATAGCTCCGTCGGAGGCAATATCCGTTCTATATTTTGCTCGCGATGACATATCCGTACTTCTATGCCGAACTTCGCATGCAGATGCTCGGCCAGATGTTGGGCGGAATAGACGCTGCGGTGACGGCCGCCCGTACATCCGAAAGCAAACATCAGGTCGGTAAAACCGCGCCGGAGGTAACGCGCCACATGGGCATCCGCCAATTTGTAGACGCTGTCCAAGAACGTCAGAATCTCTCCGTCCTCTTCCAAAAAACGGATAACGGGTTCGTCCAAGCCCGTCAGGGCTTTGTACGGTTCATACCTTCCGGGATTGTGCGTACTGCGGCAATCGAACACATAACCGCCTCCATTCCCGCTGGTATCTTCGGGAATCCCCTTCTTATAGGAGAAACTGAACACGCGCACGACCAATGGCCCCCGGCCATCGTACCGGGAAACCGAAGCCGGCCCGATGTCCGCACGGAGCACATCGGCTGCACGCTCCATTCCCGTATCCTTTCCGCACGGTTCGTCCGGCTGTGCGGAAACTTCTGTCCGGAAAGCGGGCAAATCCACCATCCGGCTCAACACGTCATATAAATAAGGATAAGGACATTCGCCCTCCGAGAGCCACTCGCGCAAGTTCCGTATGGCCGGGGCGATGCTGTCTAAGAAATGCTTCTTCCGCTCGAAGTACCCCCTGAAACCGTATGCCCCCAACACCTGCAACGTGCGGAACAAGACGAACAGCCGCATGCGTTCACGGAACCGTCCTTCGTCCACGTCCGTGTACAGCCGTGCCGCATCGAGGTACGTCGCCATCAGCTCGTGGCGCAGCTCCGGGGCGTAATGCGCCGAAGCCTGCCACAGGAAACTAGCCACGTCATACTCCACCGGCCCGCGCCGCCCGCCTTGGAAGTCGATGAAACGGGGCTGCCCGTCCCTGTCCAACATGACGTTACGCGCCTGGAAATCCCGGTATTGGAACGCGTGCCTGTCCGGGTCTCCCACCAAATCCTTGGCCATCTCCGAAAACGCCTCTTCCAACTTCACCTCGTTAAAGTCCAGTCCCGTAGTCTTCAGGAAGCAATATTTAAAATAGTTCAAATCGAAGAAAACAGCCGTCCTGTCCATGGAAACCATCGGGTAACACCGTCCGAAATCCAAGCCTTCCGCCCCGACAAACTGGATGCGTGGCAGTTCTGCTATCGTCCGCCGCAACAGTTCCTTCTCTTCAGGAGCGTAACGTCCGCCTTTTTCGCGGCCGTCCGACAGCGCGTCGAACAGGCTTCGATGCCCCAAATCGGCCTGCAAATAGCACAAACGGCTCGTCGAAACGGCCACAACCCGGGGCATAGGCAACCGTTTCTGCCCGAAATGCCCGGCCAAATAAATGAAAGCCTCGTTCTCCTCCCGTGACGTACCCACCACGCCTATCAGGGAATCCCCTTCGGCATCCCAGAACCGGTAATACGTACGATTGCTTCCGGCTCCGGGCAACTGCTCCACGCTTTGCGGCGCACAGCCCCGCCAGTCTTCGTATAATCGCAACAACTCTTCCATGTCTCTCAGTCTTTATGTCTCCAAATGGCCATCACCTTACGCTGTATGGCACATACGTTCAGCACGCTGACCGCCACGCAGAGCACCACACCCAAGGCGCATGCAGGCCAAAGGCTTGCCTCCTCCATCTGGGGAAACAACAATAGAATCATATCCAGATAATAACCGCGAAGCCACGTCAGCAAGCCAATGGCCAACAACAATACCAGCACGTTCATTCCTACCGTCAGGATCTGATAAGGCAGACCGACCCGCCAAGGGCTGTAACCGATGAGTAGCAGGTTCTCCAACTTCGTCGTATTCTTCTGCACCAACAAATAAATGCTCAACATCAGGATGTAGAATGACAAGACACTGATGAGCAGTCCTACGCTCATCACCACACCCGACACGATTTTCAGGAAATAAGTGGTCTTTCCGGCATCCAGCTTGTCTTCTTCCGTATCATATCCCTTTTGCTGCAAGAAACGCGCGATGGCATCATCTGCCGGGTTGTACACTTCAACGATAAGCCGTGTGGGACCGGCATCCCCGTCCGGGGCATACAGCCTGTTGCTCCACTTCATGAAACTCTCGGGCACCAAGATGGTGTTCAGCCGATTGCTGAAACCGATGACCCGTCCTTTCATCACGCCCTCCCGGCCATTGCCCCGCAAACGTACGTTCAAGTCCAGCATGCTGACCACTCCTTCCGAAAGCTTAGGCAGCGAACGGCTTTGGGCAAAGCCGAAATTGTAAATCGTCAGGTAGCTGCGCGGCAAAATGATGGGCACCACGGGGTCACCCTCCGCGAAGTGCCAGTCTTTCAGGTCTGCGTCCACAAAACGGTCGGGCACGGATTCAAAGAACATTTCCGTACTCATGTAAGCCATGCCTTCCACGCCCATGCTCGCACTCACCTTATATCGGCTTGAAGTGAAAGCCCCTACGCTTTTGCAAAACTTCTGCGCCTTGATTTCATCGATGTCCGCCGCAGAAAACGTATTGCTCCGGCCACTGAAAGAGCTGACCATACTGATCCGCTTGGAGACAATCAGATAATCTTTCTTGATGAAACTGTCGCCCTGCGTGAAAACAGGCAGGACGTCATAATAAAATTGTACACTCAACAGGACGATGAGCATACCCAACAAATTGGCAAAGAAGAAACCTGCAAACTGAGGTACGCTGACGTGCCGACGCAATAATTTCCAAACCAAACTCATAACCTGAATGTCTTTTCGTAATCTAATGCGATATGCTTGCCGATACTGGTCACTATGACACCCGCTCCCTGCGAGCGGGCTTCCTCCATCATGATTTCTCCCATCGTCCTGCCGTTCTCCTCGTCCAAATGGCTTATCGGTTCGTCAGCCAACAAGAAATCGAAAGGCTGCACCAAAGCCCGGATCATGGCCACCCGCTGCTGCTGGCCGAAACTCATGCGGCTTATCGGAGCATGCAACTTGTCGCCGATGCCCAACGCGTCGAACCAAGCTTCTATCTGTTTTTTCTTCTTGAATCCCGTCAGGTTGTTTTTAATCGCCACGTTCTCGTAAGCTGTCAACTCGGGAAACAAACGGAGTTCCTGAAACAAATGACTCAACGAACGTTTCCGTAGCTCCACCCAATCCTTCACCTTATAATTGCGGATGTTCTTCCCGTCAAAGCTGATGATACCCTGATAGTCGTTACGATAACCGATGATATAACTGCAAAGGGATGATTTGCCGGTACCGGAACCTGCCTCGACCAAATACAAATGCCCCCGCTCGAACGTCACTTCCCGGTGCCAAATCTCGCTCCGGATGTCGTCCCGTAAGGCAAACACCTCCGGCAACGCATTCTTCAATTCTATCTTGTCCATTATTTCAATAAATCCTTCAATAGATTCCGATTCCCACGCGTATGCAGCTCCAATGTCAGACGGCGGGCGTCGGACGACCTCAGCACTACTGCATCGAACAAATCCAATATCTTTCGGCCTTCGTCCACGCCGCTTTCCCGGCACAACGCACCCATCATCGGGTCACGTTTGACCTGTTCCAAATTCACCCACAAGAAGAAACGGCTGTCCTTTATCCGGCTGTTCCATTCCGAGAGGGTCTCTGTCTCCGGACCGCTTACCCAACCCGTCATTTCCTCTTCAGGCGTGACGTAGAGCGTCTCCCCTTCTACCCCGAAATAGGTCTGTACGCCATTGGCTGCCAAATAAAAGCGGCCGTTTCCGAAATCACGGAAAGTCCATGCGCCGCTTCGCGCAGCGCTTTCCTTCCAATATGCGGCTTCTTTCAAAAAGTCTTTCTCCGCCAGATGGGCCGTCACGAGGACATTGCCGGGATTTTGCAAGGCAGAAGCCGGAACGGTAACAGCCACGTCCCCCTTGATGCTGCGAATAATCAAGTCTGCATCCACACCCATGTTCAGCCCGATCAAGAACGTACGCGCCACGGGATTCTGCCGCAACATCTCCAACAAAGAGCCGCCGTCCACATTCACGCAAGCCCATGCCAAAGCATCCTCCGGCACCCGTCCGGCAAATTCGCCGTCCAACGGTTTGCCCAAGAAAGCCAACCGCTCATAATACTTATTGATGTCACTGTTCTGCGAACTGATTTCCGCCTCCACGGTCACCCCGTGCGGAGAGAGGTTCAAACCGGCACAGACATACACATCGCTCAGATTCGCATGCTCGGGCAAGCCCTCCAAAAATTCCACACCGCGAAAGTTGGGCAACACGTCCAATCGCGACACGACGCGGAAAGAAGCATCCTTACGGTCCAACTCAGCAAAGAGGGGCGAAGACATCCCGCTTTCCGCCTCTTTCTGCCTGAAGCAAGCCAGCATGTCATAGCGCAACGCATCCATGTCGGCTTTCAGTCCCGGCCCCATCATAAGCAACGCACCGTCACCGAAACCCACCATCCAACTGCCGTCCCATACCGTCCAAGAGTAGCCCCGATAGTCTTCCACAGGCGTGCACCGGCCTTTCTTTGCGGCTTCATCCAGCAAACGCCGCAAGTCCGCCTCGTCGCTGACGGCCGCCAACAAGCCCACGTATTCTTTGGAAGAAACAAAGGCATACATTTTCTTCGACCAGTCGATTCCGGTCTGTCCGGGTTCCAGTCCTTCCGGCAACAGTTTTTTCCAATCCTGCATGCCCATGTCGTTTTCTTCCGACAAGCGCACCCAGTCTACGGCTGCCAAAGCCAAGGGACGCGATGGCAAGGTACGGCGGTAATCGTCTGCCGTGAAAAACCTGTAAAGCCCCAGTGAAAGCGCCAAAACCAACACCACGGCCGCGCCCCATATCCATTTCTTTTTCATTTTATCTCAGTATTGTGTTAATCTTGCAAGCTTTTACATGCGGGCATGGCGGATGTGCATCAGATGAACCGCCACCAACGCCGCCGTCTCCGTACGCAGGCGGCTCCGGCCCAAACTTACGGAACGGAAACCGTGAGCCTGCGCCAACCGCACCTCTTCGATGCTGAAATCCCCTTCCGGCCCCACCAGCACCAAAGCATCCTGTCCGGCATCCAATTCGTCCAACAGGAAAGGCTTTCCACCGTCCATGGCCTTGTCTTCGGACGCCTTGGCCACACCGGCCACATCGGCTTCGTCATAACAATGCGCGATGAACTTCTGTCCGGCGAAGGGGCGGGCCACAAAACGCTTGAAATCCTCCATCTCGTTCAACAGCGGTTTACGGGCCTTGTGGCTCTGCTTCATGGCCGACACCAAAATCTTGTCTATGCGCTCCGTCTTGACCACTTTGCGCTCCGAGTAGCGGCAATCCAAAAACGTCAACTCGTCGAAGCCGATCTCGGTAGCCTTCTCCGCCAACCACTCTATCCGATCCATATTCTTGGTAGGCGCCAAGGCCAAATGCAGGTGCCCGCTCCACTCCTTGGGATGCGGAACGGCTTCCAAGACCTTAAAGAGGCAACGTTTTCCGGTGGCCGTCGTAATCTCGGCTTTATAAAACATTCCTTTCCCGTCGGTCAGACGAATCTCATCGCCCGCCTGCAAGCGCAAGACCCGCAAGCAATGCGCGGCCTCATCTGCCGGCAGTTCGGCATCCACCGCGACGTCCGGTGCATAAAAAAAACGGATTTCCTTCATTTTCGTCGTTCTATTTCGTCACGCAACTGCGAGGCCAGTTCATAGTTCTCGTCTTCCACAGCCCTTTTCAACGCCTCTTTCAATGCATCCACGCTCACCGAATTTACCGGGATGGAATACATTCCGTCTCCTACTTCGCGCATATACTGGTGCTCCAGCAACGCCTCGCCGATGGTAATCGGGCAATCGAACGTATAGGCCAGAATCAGGCAATCGGACGCCTTGCAATAACGAATCATGTGAAAAACGCTTTCTTGCCGGTAAAGGACGTGACAATAGGTTACGCCTCCCTCCACAGTGGCTATGCGCACTTCTTCTATGCTCATATTACATTGCATGAAAGCCGCCCGCATAATGTCGGACATGGAAGAGGGCAAAGCATTCTTTTTATTCCCTTTCATCTTCATCAACAAGAGGTAAGCCTCGCTTCTCTCTATCAAGACCGGCAAGATACGTTCACCGTCCTTTTCCTTCAGGACAGCTATGTATGCAGCACCGTCTTCCGTACACTTGGACACGGTCACCACTTTCAGTTCTTTTATCGCCTCATTCATCTTCCGCATTCATCTTTAACTACATGTTTATACTTGAAAAATATGGCAAACAAGGCTGCTACGACCAAAGCGTAGGCTGCAAATATATACCAACAGGTGTTCCACCCGGCTATGACCTCTTGTCCGGAGGCCGTTTCCGGCAAAGCGTACACAAAACGATTGATGACGGCCTGAGCCGACAACGTTCCTATGGTAGCACCCAAACCATTGGTCATCATCATGAACAATCCCTGCGCACTACTGCGTATGCTGATGTCCGTCTCCTTGTCGACAAACAAGGAACCCGAGACATTGAAAAAGTCGAAAGCCACCCCGTAAACCAGCATGGACAGGACAAACAACCACACGCCCGACCCGGGATTGCCCAACGCGAAGAACCCGAAACGGAACACCCATGCCAACATCGCTATGAGCATCACCCGCTTGATGCCGAAACGGCCCAAGAAGAACGGTATCAACAAAATACAAAATGTCTCACTGATTTGCGATATGGAAATCAGGATATTGGCATGTTGTACCCCGAACGTATCCGCATATTCGGGAATCCCCCCGAAAGAGAAGATGAAGGGACTGGCAAACCCATTGGTGATCTGCAAACAGATGCCCAGACACATGGAAAAGATGAAAAACAAGGCCATACGCTTTTGCCGGAACAGCGTAAAGGCACGAAGCCCCAAAGCCTCCACCACGCTCTTGCGTTCCGCCGCATGGCTTACCGGACATGCCGGAAGGGTCAGGGCGTAAGCCGCCAACAACAAGCTCAGAACACCGGAAAAGGCGAACTGTCCCGCATTCTCCTGCATACCGCCCAAATCTACGGCCCACATGGAACAAATGAAGCCGACTGTACCGAACACGCGTATCGGCGGGAAGTCTTTCACCGTATCCAGACCGGCTCCCTCCAAAGCGGAATAAGCCACGGAATTGGCCAACGCGATAGTGGGCATAAAGAAAGCCACGCTCAACGAATAAAGAGTGAACAAGGTGGAAAATGAAGCTTCCGCACCGGCTTCAAACCCATAAAGCGAAGCTCCCAGCATGAAAACGCCCGCCAGAAAATGACAGAGGCTCAACACCTTTTGCCCCTGCATCCAACGGTCTGCAATAATACCTATCAGCGCGGGCATGAACAAAGACACGATGCCCTGAACCGAATAAAACCAACCGATATTCTCGGCCATACCGATTTTCACCAAATAACTTCCCATCGAGGTCAGATAAGCCCCCCACACGGCGTATTCCAGGAAGTTCATCACCGTCAAGCGCATCTTTAATTTCATAGCTCTCACGTTTTATGTATTCCACAGTCTATTATGATATGCAAACTTACACAAAAAAATCCGTTTCCATGCCGGTGCGGACAAAAAAAGCGACACAAATATCCATTAAAAAATTCCAAACCGCGGATTACCTCAACCTGCAACGCAGCACCACGTGGTTGCCGTCTTCCGACACGGGTGCACCGGGCACTACATCCGGATGCCGACGTACAAGTTCCAGGAACCGCGCAGCGGAAGGCACGATCAACACTTCTCCCTCGCGCCCGACGTACAAGTCCGGAAAGACATCCCGGTACGGCCCCGACATACGCCGCTCCCCGTCCGGGGCGAACACGGCGACGTGCTGACGGGCCTCGTGCAAATAAAACAACACCAAACCGTCACCGCCCCACGCGCCTCCCATCAACACGTCGTAAAGAAACATGTTCCGCATGTATTCCTCCTGGCCTTTCATGCCTCCGGGCATGGGAGAGGCGAAACGGACGGCGTATGCCGTCCTCACGCTGTCGGCCTGTCCGTCCCACACGTGGACGGCATTCCTTGCGCCGTCGAAGCCGAACACCTTGCCGCCGGCCTTTTGCAAAGGGAAATAGGCCGTCGACATGGCATAGTCCCGACGCACTCCGACCCACTTGCCCCGTGCATGAAATTCGGGGTCGAAAGCATAAAACAAATAAGCCATCTCGCCTTCGGAGTAGGTGCCGTCTTCCGTCGAGCCGACAAAACCTTCCGGACAAGAGGCTATCTTCCAGATCAACCAAGGACTGACATCTTTCTTGCCGACAAACCTTCCCTGCAAATCATATATATATACCTCCCGGGGGCCGCAGAGAATGACCACACGTCCGCGGTCGCGGTCTACCGTAAAATCCGAGGCACGCTCGTATTCGCCGTGCCCGTGCCCCACGATTCCGATGCGACGCAGGAACGTCCCTTGTCCGTCGAAGACGAACACCGCCTTCCGTTGGCCGTCCAGCACATAATAGTTTCCATCCACGACTTCCACCTTACTCACATACCCCAAAAGGCATTCGTCTTTTGTCTCTAACGGGACAACACCGACCACATCGAAAACGTCACAGAATCCTAACGTATCCGTCCCCGTCTCCGTCAAATCGAGCACCACACCCTCCTGCCCGTCTCGCATCCGCGTGCACGACAGGCACAAGCAAACTGCTATTCCAATCCAAACTTGTTTCATCGACATACACTCTATCATATACCATCGGATGTAAATATAAATCAACCCCAAGAAAGGTACAAGACCTCTGCCCGTGCTATACACCTAACCCTTTCAAAATGAATCAGAAGCAAACCCTTAAAGAACATCATCGGGCATCCTCCACAACCCATAAAATCAATCTGCGCCAAACGATTTTCCGTTCTCAGCCAAACGATTTTTCATTCTGCTGAGATTGATTTTCCATTCTCAGCAGAATGATTCATGTAAATAAAGAAGAGCGAAAAGCACCGGTAAGAGCACGGAACTTATTCTTCCGGTGCGGAAGGCCATTTAAAACGGAACATATACAGCCGCTCTCCCTCCTCGTCGGGCACCACATAGGAATAATAATAAGGAGCCACATAACCGGCCATCCGGAATCCCAGGGGAACGTCTACATCGCCTACCAAAACTCCATCGCGGTAGACCTGCAACCCGTCCGTAGCCGAACCGCCGCCTTTCCGGTAAGAACGGAACAACAATCCCGTCTCGTCCACATATTCCACAGCATTATAAAAGCCCCTTGACATACGCTCGGCCAACCTTTCCTTCCAAGGCTGGTCATAACTATCCCAACGGAGGTAGTTCAAATCCATGTCCCGTCCGGCAAAGCCGAAACAGGCCAACTGGTTATAATCATAGTCGTAACGGTACATTAAAGAATCGGCCTCGAACGACACGTAAAAATCCCCATTGTCCGCAATATCGAAATTCAGTTGAGCAAAAAGCGTTTTGGTGAGAGGCTTGTCGTAATAACTCTCAGGATAGCCGAATGCCAACAATCGCCCGAAGCCATGTTTTCCTAAGTCTATTTCCCGTATGTTAGCAGCCTTGTCGAGATAAATCCCCGTGTCTTCCAAATAATTATACCCCCACAAATCATGTACTGTACTATAAATCTTATTCCCATGGGAACGGAAGTGCATGTCCGACCCGTGAACGTAATACAGCGGATCTGAAAAGACGCTTTCGTCCAACTGGTCCTTGTCCTTGCGTCCATTGTAGGAAATAAAGAAATGGTCTTTGAAAAGGAAATCCTTGTCATAGGTATAATACCACCCACTGGAATTACTGAGCAAAATTCCACCTCCGTCAAGCATGCAACATCCGTACACCTGCCCTACTTCCGTTTCATTGCGGGCATGTCCCACCCCCAGTTTCTTATCACGCAACCGTCCCGTGGGTTCATAACGATATAGCACACAAAGTTTCTTATCCACCACGTACAAATAGTCATCGCAAACTCCAGATTCAATCATATAAGACGTGGGCACCGTATCCAACCACAAGGTATCCACCGACAAGGAAGTCACGGAGATTTCGGCCACAGCATCGGGAGGAAGGCGAAAACTGGGGTTCTTATCTTTGCACCCGTGGCACAAAGCTCCCAAAAGCAAAAAAATCCAAGTTTTTTTCATGATATTCTCTATTTAACGGAACAAACATACGGAAAAATCACGCCGGAAACAAAAAAAGAATCGTATTTTTTCGGAACCGCTCCCTCTCATACGCTCCGGACTGAAAAGGGGGCACACCCGAACGGATGTACCCCCTTAAAAAAAAGAAGGTTGTCATCTCGACAACCAATCTTTCATTAACCTTAAATCTAATACCATGAAAAACACAGTGCAAATATACGGCTTTTTTCATTCACGCAATAGCTAAGCACAAAAAAATGTATGGTATTTAACTTTATTTTTCATTTGACCCTTGTTTTTCACTCCACATAGAGTACCAACCCCTTCAAATATTCCCCTTCGGGGTGGTAGATATTGACGGGATGGTCGGCCGGTTGATGCAACTGGTGAAGGATACGCACGCGACGTCCGCTCTGCGCAGCGGCGGTAAAAACGGCGGTACGGAAGTGGTCCTTGCTTACCACCTGCGAACAACTGAACGTGAACAGGATGCCGCCCGGCTTGATTTTACTGAAAGCCTTGGCGTTCAAACGCGCATAGCCTTTCAGAGCCTGCCGAAGCGCATCCTTATGTTTGGCAAAAGCCGGAGGGTCGAGAATAATCAAATCATACTGGTCTCCCATCGCATCCAAATACTTGAAAGCGTCTTCGGCATACGCCTCGTGGCGGACATCGCCCGGAAAATTCAGTTCCACATTGGCGCGGGTCAGGTCTATCGCCTTGGCCGAACTGTCCACGGAATGCACCAACGTGGCTCCGCCACGCATGGCGTACACGCTGAATCCTCCGGTATAACAGAACATATTCAGCACGGCACGCCCGTGGGCATAATGCTCCAACAGCGAACGATTGTCACGTTGGTCTACGAAGAATCCTGTCTTCTGGCCTTTCAACCAATCTATATGAAACTTCAAGCCGTTCTCTACCGCCACGTTTTCCGTGCTTCCGCCCACGATAAAACCGTTTTCCTGCCCCAGTTCCGCCTTGAAAGGCAGGGTGGTTTCGCTCTTATAGTACACGTTTTCCACTGTTCCGCCCGTCACGGCCACAAGTGCCCGTGCTATTTCGTGACGCGCCACGTGCATGCCTACGCTATGAGCCTGCATGACGGCTGTCTTTCCATACACATCCACCACCAGCCCGGGCAAACAGTCTCCTTCGCCATGCACCAAACGATAGGTATCATTTCCCTTTTCATGTCCGGCCACTCCGATAGCGCATCGCAAGTCGTAAGCCACTCGCAGTCGGTCTTCCCAATAGGCTCCGTCCACCGCTTTGTCCTCGAAATCCAGCACCCTGACGGCAATGGAACCGATTTGCCAATGCCCCACGGCTATAAAATCGCCCTCGGACGTCAACACACGTACCACCTCCCCTTCTTCAGGCTCTCCCTCTATATGATGGATGGCTCCGGAAAAAATCCAGGGATGGAAACGCTCCAGACTTTCTTCTTTTCCTTTCTTTAAATATAAATTCTTATACATAGTCTTTACCCTCATTTATTTATGATTCCTGCACTACGGCAAGTTCATAGTCATTATTTTCTTTCAATGTTTCCAGTTCCCGATACAACCGTATGCACGCCCAAGCATCGGTAGCCGCATACAGTTTCTGCCCCTCGGTCAGCACGTCCGCCTCCCAGTTGGTGAGACGCTGCCCTTTACTGATCTTCTGCCCGAAGATATTGGCATACAGCTTCTGCAGGCTCATGTCCTCAATACCAAAAGCACGGACATAATCCTGCAAATCCAGGAAGGCCCGAGGCTCGAACTCGCCACGCTTATGGAGCGAGGCAAAGTCGTCACGCAACGACAAACCGACTTTCAAGACATTTTCGTCCTGTAACAAACGTTTCACACTTTCGGTCACTCCGATATGATTCAAACGAAACAGGAAACAAGTATCATCGGTAGATACCTGCAACAAAGCTACCTTATTCGTGCATCCCTTGCGGAAAGAAGGGCGCGTTTCTGTATCTACTCCCAAAACAGCCGAAGCCAACAAATAATCTACAGCCCGAGACGCTTCCGCCTCCGTCTGAATCACAAAAATACGCCCCTCGAACAGGGCACGCGGCAAAGCCGATATAAGTTTCTTGTCAAACTTACTATACAGTGTTTTCATCTTATTTTGAAAAGGTTAATCTACATCTAATTCCTCATCTTCATCGTCTTCGGGACTGTACCTGACACGATGGAGAGCCCGCATGGCATTCGTCAACGTTTGCCCCCAATACAGCACGAACGCGTTCCGGACTTCCGCCACGGCCTCGTACATGTTTTCCTCCAAACCGATGCGGTAGGTCTCCACAAAGTTCTTCAATGCCTGATAAATATCCGCCAAATCCTCTGAAATTGTTTTTACGGCCGGCTCGTCGCTGAATTTCACTCCCTCGTTGCAAAAATCCAGGTAATCGTCCTTCTCGCCCAATAAGGCAGAAAGTGTCAGACGGACAAATTCGTAATCCTGCTCCGAAACGAAAGCTTCGGGAAGAAAGTCCTCTGCGCCCTCAATATCCTCCAACAAGGCAGCCTTCAAATAGAGTAAAGGCAAGAGTTTTAATACGGTATCCGTGAAATCCCGGCACTTCCTCCCTTCCGATTGTTCCAAATAGGCACAAAATTCGGCTGCCACGGTTACAAATTCCACAGTATTCCGAGAATATACTATCGTTTTCTTATCATTCACATTCATGGTGCTCTCTCATCATTTTCTAAAAACCGCAAAGCTACAAAAATTTGAGCGAAAAAATAGCAAAATTGATGATTTTCATTTACTTTTGTAGTTGTTTTCATACCGACAAGCCAAGATGAGTAAAAAAAATCCGACGATACAAACAACCAAATTAGGAAACAAAGTACAGAAAGGAAAAGGAAAAAAGCCCGAAAAAAAGACAGAAGCGGAAGAACATGTGCTGAATGCGGGAGAAGAACCGGTAGGCCATAAGGAAACCATACGCTTTTTTTTCGGACTGGTACTCTTAATCCTGGCTCTTTTCATGCTGTTGTCTTTCACCTCTCACCTGTTTACCGGCGCGGAGGACCAATGTCTCATAGAACAAGGGGCAATGGAGGGATTCCTGAATTATGCCGGAGCCGTGGGAGCCTACTGCGCCAACTATTGGATAAACCGCTGTTTTGGATTCTCGGCCTTCATCCTTCCCGTTTTTCTGATTATTGCAGCCATGAAACTGACCCGCGCCTATAAGGTCAGGCTTTGGAAATGGTTTCTGAACTGTTCCATACTCATCATCTGGCTTTCTGTTACCTGCTCCTATTTCTTTCAACAAACGTTTGAAGGTCTGAGTGGTTGGAACTTCATCAACCCGGGCGGCGACCACGGCTTATTTATCAGCAATTGGCTCAACCAACGTATCGGCAAGGTGGGCACGTTTATGGCACTGCTCCTGACCGCTGTCGCCTACCTGGCTTACCTGAGCAGCGAAACGATACAATTGGTACGGCGAATCCTGAATCCGGTGGACTACATCAAGTCGAAACTCCCGGCAAAAGTAGCAGACGAGGAAACCGAACCGGCTGAAGACTCTGCCGCCCCGGAAACCACCAACGACACTGCCGACCTCATAAAAGAGGAGGAAGAGTATCCTGTTCAAACTACCATAAATTTCGACATGGACGCCCCGCTTAAGGAAGAGAAAGAGGACGAAACGAACGAGGAAGAAGAAACCGATGCTCCGGACAAACAGTCCGATTCCCCAAAAGCAACTCCCGAACTGGACATCGTGGAAACAGAAAAAGAGGAACTTGCCGACGCGAGCGGCATGGGAGCCTTGGAACCTTACGACCCGAAACTGGATTTGGAAAATTACCATTACCCTACGCTCGAACTGTTGGACAAACGTAACGATGAAGATGCGCCCATCGACATGGAAGAGCAAAACAAAAACAAAGACCAAATCATTGAAGTGCTCCAGAATTTCGGCGTAGGCATATCTTCCATAAAAGCTACGGTGGGACCGACCATCACGTTGTACGAAATCACTCCGGCAAAAGGAGTACGCATCTCACGTATCAAAAATCTGGAGGACGACATCGCATTGAGCCTGAGCGCACTGGGCATCCGTATCATCGCTCCCATACCGGGCAAAGGGACTATCGGTATAGAAGTGCCGAATGCACGGCCCCGCATGGTGTCGATGGAAAGTATTTTGAACAGCCGGAAGTTCCGCGAGTCGGACTACGAACTGCCCATCGCGTTGGGTAAAACCATCACGAACGAGGTTTTTATGGTGGATTTGGCCAAAATGCCTCACCTTTTGGTAGCCGGTGCCACAGGACAAGGTAAATCTGTCGGACTGAATGCCATCATTACTTCCTTATTATATAAGAAGCATCCGGCGGAACTGAAGTTCGTCATGGTAGACCCGAAAAAGGTGGAATTCAGCATTTACTCACCCATCGAAAACCATTTCCTGGCGAAGATTGCCGACGGAGACGACGAGCCTATCATTACGGACGTACAAAAGGTGGTGGCCACGCTGAAAAGCCTCTGCTGTGAAATGGACACGCGCTACGACTTGCTGAAAAAAGCCCGTGCCCGTAATATCAAAGAGTATAACGCCAAATTCAAGAACCGCCAACTCAATCCGGAAAACGGGCATCGTTTCATGCCTTACATCGTAGTCGTCATCGACGAGTTCGGAGATCTGATTATGACGGCCGGAAAAGAAATAGAACTGCCTATCGCCCGCATCGCACAATTGGCCCGGGCCGTGGGAATTCACATGATCATCGCTACCCAGCGCCCGACCACCAACATCATTACGGGTACCATCAAGGCAAACTTCCCGGCACGAATGGCCTTTAAAGTAAGTGCCATGATCGACTCCCGTACGATTCTGGACCGCCCGGGAGCCAACCAACTTATCGGACGAGGCGACATGCTTTTCCTGAGCGGTAGCGAACCGGTACGGGTACAATGTGCTTTCGTCGATACACCGGAAGTGGAGCGAATCACGACCTATATCGCCAAACAACAGAGTTACCTCGGCCCGTTCGAACTACCCAAAGTGGAAATGGAAGGGGAAGAAAGTAACGCAGGTGCTGTAGACATGACCCATCTTGACCCACTATTCGAAGAGGCCGCACGCCTTATCGTGGCTACTCAACAAGGTTCCACCTCTATGATACAACGTAAATTCGCTATCGGATACAACCGTGCGGGACGTCTGATGGACCAACTGGAAAAAGCAGGTATCGTAGGAGCGGCACAAGGCAGCAAGCCCCGGGAAGTGCTGTGTATAGACGATACCGACTTGGAGATGAGACTGAACAATTTAAGATAACCTGATAAAGAAACTGAAAAGATGAAAAAGATATTATGGACTGCGGCTTTGTGCCTTTCCCTTATCCCGGCAAAGGCGCAGCAAACACCCGATGCACGAAAGATACTGGACGAAACAGCCTCCCTGTTTACGAGCAAAGGCGGTGTCAAAGCTACTTTTAAAGCTGACAATTTCACCGAAGGCAACTTACAAGGAAGCGCCACGGGCACGATGTGCATTCAAGGCAATAAATTCCAAATGACCACACCGGATATGATTACCTGGTACAACGGCGAAACACAATGGAGTTACATGAAAGCTAATGATGAAGTCAATGTAAGTGTACCGACTCCGGAAGAACAGCAAAGCATGAATCCCTACACGTTCGTCAACTTGTACAAAGAAGGATATCATTATCAACTCAAGGAAACGACCTTGCGCGGAAAAAGCTGTTATGAAATCACGCTGACCGCCCGCAACAAACAGAAAAGTCCGCACACGATCATCCTGGATATCAACAAGGATAACCATAGTCTGATGTGCATCCGTATGCAACAACGTAAAAAAGGACAGTGGACACGTATTTCCATCCAACAGTTGCATACCGGACAATCGTTCGCAGCAACAGACTTCGAATTCAACCCGAAAGATTATCCGCAGGCTGAAATCATAGACCTGAGATAAGTCTGCTTATACATTAATTATATATACATACAAACCCCAAAAGATTATGGAACATATTCGTTGCTTAATTATCGGTTCCGGCCCTGCCGGATATACAGCGGCCATCTATGCAGGCCGTGCCAACCTTAACCCCGTATTGTACGAGGGCATACAGCCCGGCGGCCAGTTGACCACCACGACAGAAGTTGAAAATTTCCCGGGTTATCCCGAAGGTCCGGACCTGATGGAAGACTTACGCAAACAGGCCGAACGCTTCGGAACGGACATCCGTAATGCCATTGCCATTAAAGCGGATCTAAGCGAACGCCCCTATAAAATCACATTCGATAACGACAGTACTGTAGAAACCGATGCCCTTATCATTGCCACCGGAGCCACGGCTAAATACTTGGGACTGGAAGATGAAAAGAAATATGCCGGTATGGGGGTCAGTGCCTGTGCCACCTGCGACGGGTTCTTTTACCGTAAAAAAACTGTAGCCGTAGTGGGCGGCGGAGATACGGCTT
>ERZ773144.1771-NODE-1771-length-18669-cov-4.757602_pt1 | contig 18669 bp, 10 predicted proteins | sample MGYA00580849_ERZ773144 | MGnify/ENA primary metagenome ERZ773144 (study PRJEB29015, sample SAMEA2737861) | human gut metagenome | biome: human gut; feature: human-associated habitat; material: faeces | place: China | collected 2012 ...
ACTTTCATCAATAAGCTCAACTCATCTGTATGTCCACCGGCAAGCCAAGCCGAAAGAATCGTTTCGTCCAACCAGAATTCAAGCGTTATCCATGTATTTAACTCACCGGTTTGCCAAGAAGCCGAACCCGGCCAGCATTTATTTCCCACATTATCTTGTACACCCAAATCACACCCTACCCAATGTATATTCTCGCCACACGCATCGATAACAGCCAATTGTAACCGCACACCCATATAGTCCGTCAAAACCTTACCATTAGGCAAGGTAAACGGAATCGAAGTCGCTGCAAATTCACTGCTACTTACCTTCAAAACCTTCGACGAAGAATTATTTACATCTTTCAAAGGATTATCAATCCATTCGCAAACCCCGCCCCATGCATTACCGGCTCCACCGAGCCCCGATTCAAAATCATTGACTAAAAACTTATCATTAGCACTTGCAATCAATACGAAAAATAAGAATACAGATGATAGCAATTTTCTCATGGTATATTCCTTTCTACTAAAATTTTTACAAAGGAAGTTTTTGATTCAGGCAAATACTACATCTTTTTTATCCTATACTGACACTTTAACCAATCGACCCTCAAATAAATCCGAATGACAACTGCCATTTTTAATAATTCCTTTTTTATCTATCTTTGTATTTACAAAATGAATAACCATGAATAAATCATTATTGACACTAAGTTTAATACCCATAGCCTCGGTAATGCATACATACGGTACAAGCCATGTACCCGATAATCGTCCGAATATCATTTTATTTTTGGTAGACGATATGGGGTGGCAAGATACGTCTCTCCCCTTTTGGACCCAAAGAACCCTGTATAACGAGCGTTATGAAACGCCTAATATGGAAAAATTGGCTCAGCAGGGTATGATGTTCACTCAGGCCTATGCTTCCAGTATAAGTTCTCCCACCCGATGCAGCTTGATGACCGGGTGTAATGCCTCGCGCCATCGAGTCACGAATTGGACTCTACGGAAAAACACGAAAACCGATGCCGTCAGCAATACTCTGGAAGTTCCCGATTGGAACTACAACGGCATAGCACAAGTTCATGGAACAAACAATACCTTTATCGCTACTTCTTTCGTGCAATTGTTAAAAGACAACGGTTACCACACGATCCACTGCGGGAAAGCCCATTGGGGTGCAATAGATACTCCCGGAGAGAGTCCCTACCATTTCGGGTTCGAGACCAACATTGCAGGACATGCGGCCGGTGGCCCGGCAACTTACCTGAGCGAGCGCAATTATGGATACGACGAAGCAGGCAATTCTACATCGCTGTTCTCTGTCCCGGGATTGGAAAAATATTGGGGAACAGGCACATTTATGACAGAAGCCCTCACCCAAGAAGCCTTAAAAGCCCTCGATAAAGCTAAAAAATACAATCAGCCGTTTTTACCTCTACATGTCGCATTATGCCATTCATGTTCCCATAGACAAAGATGTCCGTTTCTACGACAAATACAAAAAGAAAGGATTGTCGGACAAAGAAACGGCTTATGCTTCGCTCATCGAAGGAATGGACAAAAGTCTAGGAGATATTATGGATTGGCTGGAAAAGAATGGTGAAGCCGACAATACCATCGTTATATTCATGAGTGACAATGGAGGATATGCGACAGGAAGCGGTTGGAGGGACGAACCTCTGTATACCCAAAATTTCCCGTTAAAATGTGGAAAGGGCTCTGCATACGAAGGAGGAATACGCGAACCTATGATCGTCCGTTGGCCCGGCACGGTACAACCCGGCACACGGTGCAACGACTATTTGATTATAGAAGATTTCTATCCTTCTATTCTCGAAATGGCCGGTATCGACGATTACGATGTTCCACAAGAAATCGATGGTATCAGTTTTGTTCCTCTGCTAAAACAGACCAAAAATCATTCGCAGGGACGCAGCCTTTATTGGAATTGTCCGAATATATGGGGAGAAAAAGGACCGGGAATAGGACCGTCCTGTACCATTCGAAAAGACAATTGGAAAATGATTTACTTCTACGAAACCGGAGAAAAAGAACTATACGACATACCGAACGATATAGAGGAGAATAACAACGTGGCAGCTTTATATCCTCAAATAATAAACAAGTTATCCAAAGAGCTCGGCAAATTCTTACGACAAACGAACGGACAACGCCCCTCTTTTAAAAAAACAGGGAAACCTTGTCCCTGGCCGGACGAAATTTAAGACATAATTACAGGACTATTAACAAGGGCAATAGATAGATGTCTATTGCCCTTCATGTTTTCTAACGGAAATATTATTCTATCTTGATTTCAAAAGGTGTAGCCGGAAGTCCTACCGAATTATATAAATTGGCATCATCGGGATTATCGCCCCATGCATACCGCACCGACACCGGGTCTATCACATCGGGACATGAAAGAACAACCCGATCTTTCCCTGCCACCTTAGCCTGCACCCATTTATATACTCCGTCGGTTCCGGCAACGGCGAAACTCATTAAATATCCATATTTGTTTTTTACAATCAGCCCATCGGCTACATTGTCGAATTGTACGACAATTTTGTCTTGCACCCGACGAACGGTCTTAGGCATAGGACTTTCACAAACCACATCGGAAAATCCATAATCATTATGAAAGGCATGCAAAGCCAATCTACGTCCTACCTCCTGTTTATTTTTAGGGTGAATGTCTTTTGCTTCTCCTATATCGATAATTACAGCCTGACCGGTATGAGGTAAAGAAAGTGTTTGCGTTTGGGCTTCACGAACTTGCGCCCACAAACTTTCCGAAGGGACTTCAACCGCATCCATATAATTAGCAAGTTGAACCCAATAAAATGGAAAGTCTTTCCCCCATTTTTTCCTCCAATCATTAATCATAGCAGGGAACAGGTCGTAATACTCTTTGGCTCGATTGGTATTATTTTCACCCTGATACCATATAACTCCTCGCATACTCAATCCCACCAAAGGATTAACCATAGCATTATAGAGTAATGAGGGATAAGCATTAGGTCCATATTCTACAAAATCGAAATCGGAATTTGAAGCCGAAACTTTATATTTCCATTTTCCGGATAAAGGAATAGTCTTATCCCCGACCTTCAAATAAATTTCATTCGCCGGGCCATACAAACCTCCACCGCCTCTATAATCCGATATTTTTAAAGTAATCTCATTCGATTCTTTCAAGACACCGGCAGGAACACTGTATAGGCATCGCACGTCGTAACCGACGGTCTCTCCTATTTTTTGTCCATTAATCCATGTAATATCATCATCGTCAATCACATGCAAACTCAAAACCGCCTCTTTCCCTATATAATTCTCCGACAATGTAAAACGACAGGTTTGCCACACCACTCCATCGAGAGAGACCAGTCCTTCTTCGGACCATAGTCCGGGAACACTTACTTCTTTCCAATCGTCTTTGGAATACGAAGGCAAATACCACTTTTCAGAAATACCCGGTTCGGCTTTCATCGATTCGACAAATTTAGCTCGATTCTCATCGCTACGGCGAACGTATTCCTCGAATTGCGAAGAACGCATACGATCTTGCAATCGTTTGTACTTGGGGAACTTGTCGATAGCGTCCATACTCATCCAGCTTTCAATATCGGTTCCACCCCACGAAGTATTGATAAAACCGATAGGAACACCCAATTTCCGGTATAACTCACGGGCGAAGAAATAACCTACTGCCGAAAAATCACCGGCACTCCCCGAATCACATACTCTCCACTCACCCTGCAAATCGGAAAGCGGACGATGCGACATCTCTTGCTTCACATTAAACGAGCGCAAAAAAGAATAATTTTCGGCGTCTGCAATCTCTTTTTCGGCATTCATCGCAGCATGTAAACGGAACTCCATATTGGATTGCCCGCTACATATCCAAACTTCGCCCAGCAAAACATCGTCGAAAGCGAGGCGTTCTTTTTTCCCTTTCACGATTAACGTATAAGGGCCACCGGCCTCCATAGGACGTAAAGTTGCGTACCATTTACCCGATGCATCGGCACGGACACTCGTCTTCTGCCCATTCAGTTCGACAGTAACTTTTTCTTTCGGGCTCGCACTCCCCCATAAATTGATTGCCTCGTTTCGCTGTAAAACCATGTGGTCGGCAAAGATGTGAGGCATGGAAAGTTCGGCCGAAAGCCTTGCAGAAAACGTTCCACATAGGAAAACCAATATCAAAAACGAGAAAGCCTTTTTCATATAAATATCGATTAAAGATTAATGTGTTGCAGTCTCTAATTTAAGTTTATGACTCCCCGTAAAGAAGATCGTATCGCCGTTATACGTCACATTGTCTCCCAACGGGGTAAACATCGCCGACACACATTCGGGCAAATCGAACTCATAAAGAATATTACCCTCGTCGTCCCGTTTCCACGAAGTCGAAATGCAACCGTAAGGTGTCTCATGTTCGATTTCGAGATAGTCCAAATTTTCGGGGAAATACGGACGTAATGAAACATGCCGGAAAGCCGGGTTCGATTCATCGATTCTCAAACCACCCAACGTTTTATACAACCATGCCCCGATCTCACCGAACATGATATGATTCAACGAATTATCGATAACGACATCGATTCGCCAATTTTCATGTAAGGTCGTCGCCCCGTTCTTTATCCAATACCCCCAAGAAGGATATGTTTCTTGTGTAGCCACCCGATAGGCTGTTTCGGGATAACCGTTATCAGATAAGGCTCCGAGGAGAGCTTTACTACCCAGCAACCCTACATCGATATGGCACGAATCCTGTACGACTCTGCGGTTCAACTGCTCTGCCACTTTCTCCCTATATCCATCAGGAACAATATTCCAATAAAGAGGCATAGCCAACTCTGTTTGAGTACCCGATGCATAAAGACCGGTCTCTCTGTCCAAATAACGGTCGTTGATCGATTCTTTTATCCTATCGGCAAGCGCTTCGTAATAAACCGCATCATCGACATAACCGAAGAGTTTAGCAGCTTTCGCCATAATAGATACATCAGTATAATAATAAATAGAAGTAGTCAAAGTCACATCGCTTTTACTTCTCACCGGGATCCAATCGCCAAGTCCCCAATCGGTCAAGTTATCTTTGGAAATAGACTCGATATAAGCTACATATTTCTTCGCCGAAGGATACATACGCCGCATAAGAGTCTCATCACCATAAAAACGGTAAATTTCCCACGGGATAATGATCGACGCGCTTGTCCAATCCACGCCATTCGCCCAATCGAATCCCCATACCGAAGTCGGTACGATACAAGGATAAACACCGTTTTCACGTTGCTCGTCTATAAAATCGAGCAACCACTTCTCATAAACCGTAATCGCATCGAAATTATACAAAGCCGTCTCTATGGCAATGTGTGCATCGCCCGTCCAACCATTTTTCTCCCGTTGCGGACAATCCGTAGGATAACCGAACAAATTATCCAAATAGGAATTATTGGTGGCCGTCCATATTTTGTTCAACAAATCGGACGAGGAACGAAACCGTCCTATCTCCGGCACATCGCTGTGCATCTTCAATGCTACGATACTATTTTCATCGAGTGCTATCGGTTCGGACGAAGTCACCTCTACATATTGGAAACCCTTATAATTGAACTTAGGAGTAAATCGAGTCTCCCCGTCCCTCAATATGACGATATCCGTTTGAAACGGGTCACTGTCGTCGGTCGGACGATAATGGTAATCGATATTCGCTAAATTCACCGTACCGTCTTCATTCAGCATCTCCCCATGTTTCAATCGTAAAACAATGCCCGCTTTCCCCTCTACCGAAAGTTCCACCGTTCCCGCCATATTCTCAGGGAAATGATAGACAAAACAAGTATCGTTTATTTTTACAAACCGTGAAGCGTCGTGACGGACGATTTCCTTCACCGGCACAGTTAATTGAGCCTCTATTCGCTGGGTAGGAGCAGATACTTCCTTAGCATTTTTCCATTGTGAAACATCGATTCCCGATGTATTCCAACCCTCGATTTCCTGCCGTGCATCATAGTGTTCCGCCGTATAAATGCTGTTGAATATCACAGGACTGTCGGTCGTTACCCAGCTGCTATCGGTCGATATAGTTTCGATACTTCCGTCGGCATACTCGACTCGTACTTGCATAATAAATGCAGGGCGGTTACGCCACGAGGCTTTATCGAAAAACCAAACTGCCGTGGATTGATGATTATACCACCCGTTTCCCAATTGTACCCCGATGACGTTCTCTCCCTCCGACAAATTGGGCGTTATATCATACATAACCGATAATACCCTTTTGTCGAAATGAGTGTACATAGGATCCAAAAAATGGTCCCCTATGCGTGAACCATTTACAGAAAGTTCATATAAACTGGCAGCGGCGATAACCGCATAAGCATGTTTTACGTTTCTCCTCACTTCGAAATCCTTTCGAAAATAAGGAGACGGGCGATAATCCTTATCATGGCCATCGCTAATCCATCGTGCATCGCCCCATTCTTGGGGAGACATCATACCTGTGGTGAACGACGACAGCAGTGAGCAAACAAAGCGATCCTCTCTTTTCGTTTTATATCCGACTTTCCAATAATATTTAGTCCAAGATTGCAGCGAATCGCCGGCGTAAACGATCCTGCGGATATCACTCGGAAGCTCGCCGCTATCCCAACATTGGCCAGAGCCGTTTATCACTGCCATACTATCGGCAGAGACCCATACCCGACAAGACTTTACCGAATCTGTCTTCACGACGGGGATTTTCCACGACAATCTCGGCGAAGACATATCGATTCCCAACGGTTCCGACAAATACTCACACATTAAGGAATACGGAACCTCGGGACTTGTACTGCAAGCCGCCAATATACAACCGGATAATATGCTCAATCCGTAACTAAATACCCTGTTCATCATCGCTTATATCTATATAATTAGATTTTATTTTGTTCGGCAATCTCACGGCGATTCTCCAAATCGGAAGAAATCTCGGACAATCGTTTTTCGCTCAAAGGATACCTCGAAATAAAAAGTGCCGATATTCCGGTCGCTATGGCCGGGAATATACTCATCATCAAACAAATCCCGGTCAATGCCGATTCTGATTGTATCGTATTGGCCTCGAACCCGAAATAGAACAACAGCCAACCGGTCAAAGAGCCACCCAATGTCCACCCCAATTTCTGAGACATCGACGACGATGAAAAGATAAGGCCCGTAGCCCGACGCCCGGTCTTCCATTCCGAGTAATCCGATATATCGGCATACATCGACCACAACAACGGAGAAACAATACCGGCACAAATACTAATGATGATTTGCAACGCCAATATTCCATAAATACCGTCTTTGGGTAAGAAATAGAATAGGATACTGAATATGGTAGCCCCTACCGTTGCCGTCAAAAAAGTATATTTTTTACCCATCAACCGTGTAAACGTAGGAACCAACATAATACCCAATATGTTAGCAGCTTGTCCCAAAACAAGATAAATGGTGATGAGCGTAACCGAAGCACTCATAAAGGTAAAAGAGAACGTGTCGGAGGCCTCTACATAATATTTGAAATAATAGACAGCCGAGCCGTCTCGTAAAGAATTAAACCCGATAACCATGATACCGGCCACCAAAAGAATCCACCACGGTTTGTTCGTAGCCAAATCTTTCACATCGTCTTTCAAAGATGTTTTCTCTTCTTTGATAGGCTTTACCCGTTCTTTTGTCCACGAAAAAGTAAGGAAAAACATAATAGCCGCCAATATGGCAAAAACAACGGCAGCCATTTGCCAACCGAATGCCTGTGACGGAACGCCGTCGACTATTTTCATTTTGCTGAATATATCGACCAACGGCTCTATCAGGAACAACACCAAAATACTCCCCCCGAATGCAAAAGTCATTCGGTATGAAGACAATGATGTACGAGTCTGCGGGTCGGGCGACATTACCCCTAACAACGAAGCGTATGGCACATTGACAAACGAGTACACCATCATCATGAGCGTATAAGTGACATAAGCATATACGATTTTCGATATTTCGGAATCTCCACCCCACGACGAAAAAGTCAATATGCCGCATAACCCGAAAGGTATGGCTCCCCATAACAAATAAGGGCGGAATTTTCCGAAACGAGAGTGCGTACGATCACCTAAAATCCCGATAAAAGGATCGAGGAATGTATCCCAGATACGGGTAATCAAGAACATGGTTCCCACTACCGCTGCCGAGATTCCCACCACGTCGGTATAGAAAAATAACAAATACATGGTGAAGAGCTTCCAAAACATGGAAGAGGCGGCATCACCCAGACCATACCCTATTTTTTCCCTTAATTTTACGTGTTCCATGATATCTTATTTCAATATTTTTTTATTATGATCGACCATAGCGATAATAGTCCGTACCGATTCTATCGAACGCAATCCGTCGGCAGGCGTATGCAAGCAATAATCCACCAAACGGTCTACTGTCGATTCGGCAACGTGCATACGCGTATCGGACGAAGCATAGTATATGTACACTTTCCCGTCTTCATCGGCAATCCAACCATTGGAAAACAAAACATTCGAAACATCTCCTATGCGTTCTTCATCGACCGGGGCCATGAAATATCCGGCAGGCTCTGCAATCATTTTGGTCGGATCCTCCAAAGAAGTCATGTAAAGATAGAGCACATAGCGCAATCCGGCAGCACAACAACGAACCCCATGAGCAAGATGCAACCACCCTTTTTCAGTCTTAATCGGGTGAGGACCCTCTCCATTTTTCACTTCTTTAATCGTATGATATTCCCGTTTATTGATAATTACTTCGTCGTGTACCTCTGCATGGCAAATATCATCGACCAAAGCCCAGCCTATGCCTCCACCATTTCCCGTATCGATGAAACCGTCTTGCGGACGGGTATAAAGAGCATATTTCCCATTCACGAACTCGGGATGCAAAACGACATTACGCTGCTGGCTGCGAGTCTTTAAATCGGGAAGACGCTCCCACGTTTTCAAATCTTTTGTCCGGGCAATTCCGGCCGAAGCAACTGCTGCCGACAAATCTCCCGGACGTGCATTGGGATCTTTGCGTTCGGCACAAAAGATACCGTAAATCCAGCCATCTTCATGTGCAGTAAGACGCATGTCATACATATTGGTATCGGGAATATCTGTTTCGGGCATCAAAATAGGATAGTCCCAAAAACGAAATCCGTCCACCGGGCTATCACTCTCGGCCACTGCAAAGAAAGACTTACGATCATCGCCTTCCACTCGCACCACCAAGTAATACTTTCCGTTCAATTTAATAGCACCCGAATTCATCGTTGCATTGATACCGATACGCTCCTCCATATAGGGATTGGTTTTCTCGTCGAAGTCATATCTCCAAATCAAAGGAGCATGTTCGGCAGTCAACACAGGATACTTATATCGAACGTAAACCCCGTTATTTTTATTGCATTTCTCGTTTTTTCTTGAAATAAGAGCCTCATACTCTTTTCTCAATCTCTCTAACTCTTGTACCATAACCATATAATATCTTAATAAATAATCTTATAATCAACGGGCTATCAAAACCCAGTCATTTCCTCGTCCTTGTGTTGGCGATACGACTTCAAAAGCCTCACTTGTCTCGATATTTTTATAAAATATTAGTTCCCCGTTACGCGGATTAAACCACTCCAACCGAACGTTTTTTCGTTGAGTCCAACCGGACAGATTTACCGTTATGCTGTGACCATAAGGCATATAAAATAAAACATAATCTTTTCCACCGTATGCCACAGCATAATCGTCATCGGTCTGTTCCGGTCGCTCTATCAAATGTTGCAATGGTCTTCCTCGGAAAAAATCGATAGCCTCACACAATTTTCTGAAATGTATCATATCGCAAGCCCCGGCTAAATCCAGACTTTCTTTCCAAGTTGTTTGCGCATCTATCATCGGAGAATACTTATCGGAATACATCTGCCACACTTCATTACAACCGTAAGTATATCCGCAAGCTCCGCTAAACATACTTTGATACAATGTCATACGGACATCGAAATCATCGAATCTACCATTCTCCGATTTAAAATCGATAGGTATATTCTCATACCGAGGCTCCCCATCTAAGACTGGTTTGATCGGCTGTTTCTGTAAATCGTTCAGTAGCAATCGCCTATATATGGCATAATCGCGTTGAGCATGTCCGCTTTGGAACATATTGAAATCGAGCCAAGTCTCATCATGGAACCAAAAAGAAGAAGAATGTTCTCCTTGCGGGTGGTAAGTCATTAAATGCCGTTTATCACACTCCTTAATGCCCTCGGCCATCGCTTTCCAAACGGTAAAGTTCTTACCCTCTCCGCTACGGTCTCCGCCGATAATCCATATAATATTGGGAGTGTCGGCATATCGACGTCCGAGCCATCGGCCGTACTCACGAGCATTCGCCTCGTCGAATATCTCTGGTCCCGCCCCCCATTGTTTATCCACTTTATCACCCCACGTAGGAAGTAATCCCACATAAAGCCCTTTCTCCCCGGCTATTTCTAAAACACGATCTACCCACTTGAAATAATCAGGATCGGGAGTAGACGGAGAACCGTTTATCAATGGCCTGTTAATCCCGTCCGAACCATCGAGCTCGGACAATATAACCGTTTGAATCACCGTAAACCCTTTGGCTCGACGATTTTCCATATACAGTTCCACCTCCGGTTCGTTCAATCGATAAATCAACTCCCAAGCCGTATCTCCCAAATAGAGAAACGGAGTTCCATCGGTATGTTGCAAAAAACGCCCGTTGGGAGACACACACAAGTCTCCGTGAGAAAAATCGACCGATTTACCCGACCAACTATCCGCTCGTACTTCGACAAGAGCCGGGACAATCCATGCAAGAAACAATATGAATACATGCCGGGGCATATTGATCTTATTTTTGCGTTGTCAAATATTTACCCACTACTTCCATCTGCGGACGGTCTTTCCCGTCTACCGGAGTAATCGCCATAAATTCGTCTTTCGGCCACCACGGTCCGGCAGCCCAATAACAACCGTTTATATCGTTTTCCTGCAAGTAAGACAGAAATTTATCCAATACAAGGTTCCAACGCGAATCACTATCGGGAATACCATACTCACCGACCATGCCTTCGAATTTATTGGCTTTCAGCCATTCCACAAAGGGACGCACACGGTCTATACCCTTTTCAAGATAGCAAGAATCTTCATCATATCCACGTTTGTAAGTACCGGAAGCATCGGCATCGAAATAGACATGCGCCTCGAATGCCAACTTATCGGCAGGATCTTTCAAATATTTCAACGTATCGCTGTACTCCAACCAACGCTCGGCAGAACACCAACTGTCACCCCCCACCATAATGCGAGTATCCATATCGACCGTACGAATGGAGTCTATACACAATTGCGCCATCTCGAACCAAGTCGTGCAAGAATCCAAATCATGAGGTTCGTTCATTAACCCATAAGCATAAATATTGTCAAATGATTTAAATTCCGTAGCCAGCGATTTCCAGAACGAAGCCAAATGTTCCGGTGTCAACCCGTTTGTCCCGATAATCGTATGCTCGCCATTCATATAACGACGGCAATAGTTATGCAAATCCAACATGACAACCATGCCTCGCTCTGCTGCCGCAGCAACAAAATCTTTCATTTTGTCGAGATCATGACGATTCAGTTCTCCGTTCAATCCATATTGTAAACGTTCCCATTTAAATGGAAAACGCACTAATTTCAATCCCTTCTCATTCCAATAATCCAAATCGGAAGCCTGAGGATAGGTATAATCGGTATTATATACACCCGGGAAATTGGAACCGAAGTCGGCACAAGCCATATTTACACCATAAGGTTTACCTTCCGTTTTAGCTACTTTATTGCTACAACTGCACAATAACAAACCTAACGCAACTACAAAAACTACTCTTTTCATACAATATCTGTTTTCCTAATTTATATTCCAACCTTTCACGCAAACCGGATAATCGACATTCACCTCGATAATTTGCGACTCTCCCGGATTGAGCCACAAATAATTTTTCGATGCGATAAATTCATGAGCATATCCGGGGGATTCCACATAGACACCTATGGCCGGCAGTTTCCCGACATTCGTCACCGTTATCTGTCGCCCCTCTCTCTTCATGGTAATCTCTGTACGAGGCATCGACATAATTACCCCTCGACGAACTTCATAATTGGTAAAATAATAATTACGAGATAATCGTTTACCCTCCGAACAAACATCGACAACAAAAAACAGCATAGTCGATTTCGTCTGTGCTCGATTCAAATTGAGATTACCCAATTTTTTTACGGTTTCCAATTCGCCATGCCCATCGAACTCCCGACATACGACAGTATCCAATCGATCATTATAAACTGTCACCGATACCGTGTAATCTTTACCGTTCAACTGACGGCAGTCGTCGAGTAAATACAACGACAACGATACTTCTTGGCTCGACAAATTCGTCCGGTCGAAAAGCAAAACTCCCGTCAATGGTGCAAAAGATTTCTGCACGAAATAATGTACCGGTTTAATCGCTCCGTAGTAATCGACACTCGACCAAGAGACACCCGGATAATTATCGTTCATCTTGTAATAAAGAGCTCCGGTTGTTTCGGGCCACAAAGTACGAGCCCGTTCCAACGTATGCCTTACTCCGACAACTTGTGCGAGCTGAGACCCCGTAATAAATTCGGCCAATGTGGTATCGGGCATGAAGTATCCCGAATATTGCGAGAGCTTGCCAAACTCTCCCATTGTCCCGAAAATAGGAGTATGATGGCGGAAATGATCGCCCGGACGAGACGGCCATCTATCTTTCTCTTCGGCCAAATAACGTCTCACACTCTCTATATGCGGTAGAGAAGCAATTCCGAACTCTCCCCAAAACGGAGAAGTCATATTTAAATTATGATTCAAATGAGCATCGTCCCACCAGCAATTGTAATTATGATCGCTGCCGCCCCATGCCTCTCCTCGGTGAAACGGGCGGGAACCGTCGAGCTCCAAGCTCAAACGCCCCATCATATCGATAGCCGGCCCGAAAGGTTTATCCGATTCGTTACCGGCGCCCCACATAACCAAAGAGGGGTGGTTTCGGATACGTTTCATATTCCTCACTACCGTCTCCTGTAACATATCGAACGGTTGCGTATTATGGCTGTTCCACGCCGTAGGCCACTCTTGTATCACCATAATGCCATACTTATCGCACAATTCATAAAAATCATCGGTTTCGGGCAATCCTCCACCCCACGCTCTCATCATCTGAATATGCTGACTTTTAGCGATACTTAACAAGCGGTCATATTTTTCTCGCGAAAAATCCATCAAAGCATCCATCGTACACCAACCGGTTCCCTTCACAAACATAGGTTTACCATTAATGACGAAAGTCCAATTATAACGGTCTTCTCGCTCGCCTCCCGGAAACGGAGCCATGTCGATCGTACGAATACCGAACGATGTCTTTTCCACATCGGGGCGAGCTCCGTTACGAGGAATAAATGCGACTGTCATATCGTAAAGAGACTGTTCTCCCATATCATTAGGCCACCAAAGGCGGGGAGCATCTATTTTGAAATCGAATGAAAACTGTTCGGTTTTCTTCGACGAATTAATTTCATGTTCAAAGAATTGAGGAGCACCTTCAAAATTTTTAGGCACAACCCTAATTTGTAATTTACCTTTTAGCGGTGCATTTATTTTTTTGAGAGTCACTGCCAACCGCATATCGCCCTGCAAAGAACGGGTCGATACAAAAGGCGCCTCTATTTCCACCGGAGCCTGTGATTCCAGTTTTACCGAACGCCAAATTCCCAATGACGGAATTTGAGCATAGTGCCAACCATAAACACAATTAAACACCACGGTATACTTCCAACTTTCATTAGCGTTAGGAGGCCAATTCCCTAAAAACATCTGGGGAATCGGATCGAGTTTCACCACAAGCGTGTTCTCCTTTTTCAAATATTTCTTCACAGCGAAATCGGGTCCTCCGAACATTCCCTCGTGAGAACCCAGTTTTTTCCCATTCAGCCAAACGGTACAACGATTCGCTACACCGCCGAATGAAAGAATAGGATTTTCAAGCGGTTCATTCAATGTAAATTTTTTACTAAACCACCATGTCTTGTAACTCTGTTGCTCGGCAATCGAGTCATTTTGCCCGATATAAGGATCGGGGATAATACGATTCATCAACAATGCAGTATGTACACTTCCCGGTACAACAGCCTCCACGGCATCGGTCCAAACGTCTTTAAGACGTAATTTTTCATCGCCACCCTCGGCCATGAGCCATGTTCCGTCGAGAGAAAAATACTCTCGATTTCGAACTGTATCGACCGACGAAACCGGAATCATCGAGATTCCCGGCAACTCCGAGAGAATGTATTTCGCAGCAAAACTTTCCCTATCTATTTCGTCTAAGGATTTCCCGGCTTGAACGGGAAATCCTGACAAAATAGACACTAAAATAAGAGAACTACCTGTGATGAATCTTTTCATATTTCTGATTAATATACTTGTACCGTAGTTTTATATTTCAACAACGTTGCCAACTGAGGACGATCTACCGTATAATTATCGGTAGGTTGTACAGCCAATTTATAATCGCCCCAACGAGGACCGGCCGACCAATAAGTGCCATTCACACCGTTTTCCTGCAAATATTTCAAAGCGGCATCGAGAATATCCAGCCAACGACCGTCGTCATCGGGCACACCATACTCCCCTACAAAACCACGTTTGCCGTTTTCTTTCAACCATTCGACGAAAGGCCGCAGACGAGCCACACCGGTTTGAATAGTCGCACCGTCTTCATCGTACGATCTGGAATAATTTCCCGAAGCATCCCAATCGAAATAAACGTGAGCTTGGAAAATCATGTTGTCACAAGGATCAACCAAGTTTTTCAATCCGTCACTCACCTCTTTCCAACGGCTGGCCGAACTATACTCATTACCGCTGATGACCAACATAGTCTCGGTATCGACCTCACGAATGGCATTGATACAAGCCTGTGCAATGGTCTCCCACGGCGTTGTGCGCAACATGCCATAGGGTTCATTCATGATGTCGTACCCCCAGATACATTTGTAATCTTTGAACTCCGCAGCCAATTTTTTCCACACATCGCAGAAGTTCTCAACCGTACATTGAGCATTGCCGATAACAACGAACTGGTTATCGTCAGAGTTCACACCATTGGAATAGACGCAATAACGACCGAAGTTGTGCATATCGAGCAAGACTTTCATGTTCAAGTCCTCGGCTGCTTGCACAAATTCTTTCATCTTGGCCAACTCCGTAGTGATAAGCGGGCCATTCATTTCGCTTTGGATACGCTCCCAACGAAACGGGAAACGAATCATACGCAGTCCCTTCCCCTTGAAATACTCCAAGTCTTTTTTGGTGGGATAGCCATAGTGCGTGCCGTCAACACCGGGATATACATTACCAAACTCGGCTCCCGACATATTCACACCGAAGTATTCGGTATGTTCGGTTCCGCCGCCGTTACCGCCGCCGTCTCCTCCGGGACCATCTTCATTGCCGCAGGAAATCATTGAAGTCATCAACACGGCAGCAAAAGCAAATGTCAAAATCTTTTTAACCTTCATAAAAATCAAAATAAATAGTGTATCGTTTTAATTATAGTGACAAGCCAGGATTGGGCAATCCCTCCACCCGGCTTATCACAGTTATTTTCAGTCTATTTTTTTAGAAAAGCGGAAGTTGCACATGCTCAGGTCGAAGGCCATGGCGTCGGTCGGCGTGAATACTATTTTCCATGCCGTGTTATCCGGAGCCGGGCTGCATCCATCGGGAATAATCTTATTCTCGCTTACCTCGTCCAAACCTATGCGCATAGTACGCCAGCCGCCATAGGTATTAACCGGAATTCCGCTTGCGCCGGGCATCCACATGTAATCTCCCAAACATATTCTCGTGGTCGAGCCCAGCGGATACGAAGCATTCGTACAAACCTCGAAGCACAAGTTATACGAAGCGGGATCGGCAACCACCTCGGCGGGTACTTGAATGTAGCCGGCCCACAACACCATCCAACCCCAAGCGCCCACATTACTGTGGAAACGCAAGTATTTCACACCCTCGTTCAGTGGCTCGGGATAGCCCTCGCCTTCGGTACCGTCGCACAAGAAATTGGTTGTATGATCGGGGAATTGGCTTGAATGAGTAAAACCACCCGAACCCGGCCAATCGTTGAAGTCGAAAATTTGAAATCCGGGATTCATATACGGGATAGCCACCGGCTCGGCCATCTCACCACCTTGAATGGTCAGGTCGGTATTGGGCTGGGCGTTGGCGGGGATTTGCAACGTAATATCGGTACGAGTAGCATCAATCACGGTACAAATCGCATTGCCTATGCGCACATCGGCCTGCTCGACGGTAATGCCGTAAAGGTCGAAGTTATCGCCCGAAATCACCGTCGTATCGCCGGGATTGGTAAACTCATTTTGCAAACCGTCGATTTTCAACTCAGGAATTGATACCGTGAAAGGTTTTGATACCGAACCGTTCTTGGTCGTGATATAAAGCATATCGGTCACCTCGCCCGGCAATTGGCGGGGCACAGGAGCCAACAACATGTCGTAACGAGCATAAATCTCTTTGGGGTCGACCTCCACATCATTGAATTTGACCGACACTACATTACCGAGATTTTTACCTTCGACGCGCACCATGTCCTCAAAGTCAGCGCCATCGATTTCAAACTCTTTATCGTTGGCCAGCACGATTTTTGTAATCTCAGGAGCTCCGTTGGAAGGGATATCGTCTTTTGCTTTGAGGTCTTCCACTTCCACAACGTCCTGACAGGCGGAAAGGGCAAACAGCACTGCCGCCCACGCAGCCATATATTTTATATTTTTCATTTTTATCAATTTTTCGGTTATACACTAATTAACTCCAACCGGGATTATTGCTCGAAATAGCTTGGTTCGTGAGAACTTCGAGCGTAGGAATGGGGAAGAGCAGGTGTTTCTCGGAACGGCTCTTCACGTTTCCGCACACGTCAGTTCCACCCAGTGCATTCATCGCTTGCAAATAAATACCCCAGCGAATCAAGTCCCAACGGCGATCGCCCTCCATGGCAAACTCCATGGAACGTTCCTCCAAGATAGCCGAGCGCAAAGCCGATTTGGTCGAATAATTTTCGAGTTCGCGCGGAGTAGCATTACTTCTCTTACGCACGTCGTTGAGCAAACCGATAGCCTCGTCATTCGGGCCTTTCAACTCGTTCGAAGCCTCTGCCATAATCAGAATAACATCGGCATAACGCAAGAACGGATAGTTGGCATCGGTACGTTGCAAGGTTTGATCGGTCACTTGCTGGCTGTATTTCGTCGTGAAGGCGAAGAACTGCTCCGAACCGCCCTCGTCGCAACGCCAGCCGGCGGTTACCTCGGAATTATCGAACGGAGCCTCACGATTCATTACCATCTCTTGCCATTTACCGAAGTTGGGGAAGTAGGAACCGCCGCCCCAGCTGGTATCGGAGCCTTCGCGAATCCAGCAGTGCAGCACCCCTTTGTCTACCCGGTAGTCGTTTTCTTCGAAGAGGAGATACCAATGTTTGCTATTACCCACCGTGAGGCTGTTTTCAATGTGCCCTTTTTCGTTTGTCATACCGCAATAGTGGTAGGTAAAGAGTGTTCCGTACAACTCGTCGCCCGACTTGGATTGCAGGCTGAACAAATGCTCGCTGCACGTTTTACCGCTGGGAGACCAAATCAAGTCGTAGGATTCCAAGTTGTGCGTACCGTAAACGCCGCCTTTCACATCCTTGGCCACATCGTAGGCCAGTTGATAATACTCTTGCGAATTGAACGACTCGTAACCGGCCACTTGGTCTTTGGCGAAATCCATAGGAACCGGCTCGGTATACACCTTCGTGTTGGTCCCGTTGATGTTCTGCATCACAAATTGCGGACCAGTTTTCACCGTTACGATTTCACCCTCGGGCATGGCAGCCGAAGCAATCGTAGCATATACCTTTGCCAACAGACCGGCAGCCGAAGCAGCACACACGCGACCGGCTTGGAAATTGGTGTCGGTGTTTTTATAAAGCATGTCTTTGGCATCGTCCAACAGCGGAATAATAGTTTGCGTATAGACATCTTTAATAGGTATACGAGGGCTATTCGTATATTGTTGCGACTGGTTCACACTCACCGAATAAACGGGTATATCGCCATAGGCGCGCACCAGCATGAAATAGGCCCAAGCTTTCAAAAAATAGCACTCGCCCAGCACATTATCGCGGTGTCTGGCAGTGAGATTCTTCATCTCATTGATTCGCTCGATGGCTTCGTTGGCCCGATTGATCACAGAGTACATACCCGTCCATACTACGTCACAATGGTTGTTCGAACCTTGAAAGTTACCGTTACCGAACTGGTCGAACTGCCAAGTAGCACCCGACACATTGTCGCAATCGTAGTCGAAAGGACGGGGCATATTCCCGTAACGGAACATGGAGGAGTGCAACGTTTCGTACACACCGGTCGTCCACATATCGGCTCCGTCGTCGGAATCGGGCACATCGTCGGGAGAGATAAAGTCGTAGGGTTTTTCTTCGAGCATATCTTCGCACGAAGTGAAGACCGGCGCTTGAGTCAATGCTACGAAATCTGCGTTCTTTGCA
>ERZ773144.1778-NODE-1778-length-18620-cov-5.908968_pt1 | contig 18620 bp, 18 predicted proteins | sample MGYA00580849_ERZ773144 | MGnify/ENA primary metagenome ERZ773144 (study PRJEB29015, sample SAMEA2737861) | human gut metagenome | biome: human gut; feature: human-associated habitat; material: faeces | place: China | collected 2012 ...
TTATAATAGATTTTTTAAATGAGGATATAGTTCCTGATGAAGAACTTTTAGAAAGATTAAAAGAAAAGCATAAAGTAAAATAATAAAAAAATAATATAAAATAAGGATAACTTAAATGTCAAAAAGGACAAAAGTTATCCTTATTTTTATTTAGGAATAAATTGCATTTTTTTCTTTTTTAGTGTATATTTACTTATAAGCAAAACCATTACCCTAAAGTAACTTTATAGTTTAGAAATTAGGTTTGGTTTGCAATCAATGAATCTTGTATACAAAACAGGGGGAACTATGAAAAAATTATTATTAATTATTTCTTTTTTTTCTTTAGTTGCATGTGGTGATAATAAAACAGCTCAAATAGAAAAAAAAGAAGTGGTTAAATTAGCAAGAACAATTGAATTAAATGAACAAAATCTTGAATATGTAAAAGATTATAATGGAGAATTAAAACCTGTTAATGAAGTGACAATTATCACTCCTACAGGTGGGGATGTAAAAAAGATAAATTTTAAAAATGGGGATAAAGTAAAAAAAGGAGATGTAATACTTGAGCTTACAGATGCTTCAACTGAAGCGAGCTATTATGAAGCAGAGGGAAATCTCTTAAAGGCAAAGTCAAGTTATTCAACGGATAAAATATCTTATGAAAAATATAAAAAACTTTTTGCTAAAGAACTTGTATCTGAAGATGAATTTTTGAATTCTAAAAATAAATATGAAACAAGTTTAGGAGGATTAAAAATAGCTGAAGCTAATTTTATAAGAGCAAAAGATAATTTTTCAAGACTGAAGGTTACAGCTAAAATAGATGGAACTATTACAGATTTAGATCTTAAAGAATTTGAAAAAGTTCCTGCTTCTCAAAAAATATTAACAATAGTTGATAATAGCAGTATGGAATTAGTAATAGCAGTTTCTGGTAAAGATACAGAGTTTACTGAAGTTGGAGGAAAAGCAGAAGTTCTGGTAGAAGAATTAGGGGAAAAACTAGAAGGAACTATAACAGAAATAAATCTGAGTTCAGACAGCAATACAAAAAAATATTCTGTGAAACTTAGTGTGAAAAATGAAAATCAAAGACTTTTAAAAGGTTTATATGCAAAAGTAAAATTACAACAGGGATATATAAAAGGTTTATTCGTTCCTAAACAGGCAATAATGATAAAAGACCTTTATTCATATATAGTTATTTCAAGAAATAATACTGCTGTTATTTATAAAATTACTCCTGATATTACAATAGGAGATGAGCAGATGATTGAGTTTCCGGATTATCAGACAGGGGATAGAGTAGTAGTAGAGGGGCAGTATCTTCTTAATAATAATGATAAAATAAAGGAGAACTAGAATATGAAATCAATTTCAGAATTTTCAATAAGAAAACCAGCTACAGCTACAATGTTTATAATATCAATGATTTTTTTTGGTATACTTGGTCTAAAAAAAATGCCTATAGAAATGCTTCCTAATATAAATAAACCTACTGTAAGAATAAGAATAAAATGGGATGGAGCTACTCCATCAGATGTAGATAAAATGATTACAAGAAAAATAGAAGATGTTCTTCCAAATGTGGAAGGGATAGTTGAGTATACTTCTGAATCTTCTGCTGAGCAATCACTTATATTTGTAAAATTCAAATATGGTACTGAGGTTGAAACAAAGATAACTCTTATACAAAATGAAATAAATCAAATAAGAAATAAATTTCCAGATGATATGAAAGAGCCATCTATAAGAAAAAGTTCTATGTCAGATGTTCCTGCTATTACATTTTCTATGGCAGGTGGAGATAGAATGGAAATGAGAAGTTATGCTGAAAATAATTTAAAACCAATGTTAGAAAGACTTTCTGGAGTAGCTCAAATACAAGTTTTTGGAGGACAGGAACAGGAAGTATCTGTGGAAGTAGATCCAAATAAACTAGAAAATTATAATCTGGGAATAATGGATGTATATAATAAAATGAACAAAGCCAGTGTTAATATTCCAGGTGGGATATTAAGAGAAGGAGAAAAAGAATATCTTATAAAAATAGAGGCAGAAATAGAAACTGCTGATCAAATAAAAGAGATAGTTTTAAGCAATAAAAATGGACATCTTTTAAAACTAAAGGACATAGCAAAGATACAGGTTGCCCCAAAGGATAGAACATCAATATATAGGAAAAATGGAAAAGACAGTATAGTAGTCATTGTTTCAAAAACAGACGATGGAAATTCGGTTGCAATTGTTAATGAAACTAAAAAAATAATAGAAAGCAATAAGGGGTCACTTCCTATTAATACTGTATTAAATTATGAATTTGATTCTTCTGTTACAATATTGAATTCAATAGCTAATGTAAAAACAAGTGGGATGCAAGGATTGATTTTAGCATCTGTTATACTTTTTGTTTTCTTAAAGAGTATTTCAGCTACTTTGATAATAGCAGTAGCTATTCCAATATCAATAATTTTTACTTTCTTTTTATTAAATATTCAAGGCATAAGTATCAATTTGATATCCCTTATGGGATTGTCTTTAGGGATAGGAATGCTTGTGGATAACTCAGTAGTCGTTGTAGATAATATATTTAGGCATATGACTGAGTTAGGAAAAACAAAATTACAGGCAGCAAAAGATGGAGCAGAGGAAATGGCACTTCCTGTATTAGCTTCAACAATGACAACTGTTGCTGCGTTTTTACCTTTAGTTTTTCAAGAGGGATTGGCAAAAGAGCAATTCAATAATTTGTGTTATGCAATATCATATTCATTATTGGCTTCATTGGTAATATCACTTACATTTGTACCTATGATAGCAAGTAAAGTAATGGATAGTAAAAAGGATTTGAATGCTGAAGGAAAAATAATGATAAACTTCAGAAAGATATATGTTGCTGCATTAAAATGGGCTATAAGACATAGGGGAGCAGTATTAGGCATACTTGCAGTTTTGTTCGCTGGTTCAATGTTTGTTGCCTCAAAAATAGGTGGAAGATATATTCCAACTGTAGATGAAGGAAGATATGCTGTAGTTGCAAAACTTCCATCAGGAGCAGATGTAAATAAAGCTGATAGAATAGGAAAGATTCTTGAAGAAAAAGCAGTTATGATACCTTTTGTAAAGGATTATACAATTTCTGGGAATAGTTCACATACTATTCTTAATATAAATGCAGGGCTAAAAACTTCAAGAGATGAGTCGCTGCAAGAAATAATAAGAGAACTCAGAAAAACTTTTGTAGAATTTCCAGATGTAGAATTAACAATAACTCCAGGGTATAAATTTGGAACAAGAGGAATATATGATTTAGAATTTGAGCTTTATTCTGATAATGAATCGCAGCTTCAAATAGTATCTCAGGAACTTAAAGAAAAAGTAAAAGAAATAGATGGAATATATGATGTAACTTCATCATTTGAAGGTGGAAAACCAGAAGGAAAATTCTATATAGACAGAGAAAAGGCTGAATATTATGGACTAGATGCTAGAACTATAGCAACAATGATACAGACACAGATATTAGGTGGAACGCCTATAAAGATTAACAGTGATAATAGTGAAATAGATGTAACACTTCAATTACAGAAAAAATATAGAGAATCAACAGGATTGATATTAGATTCAAGAATAACTCTTCCTGAGGGAGGGAACATTAGAATATCTGATGTTGCTGAATTTAGAGCTGAAGAGGGACCTTCAAAAATAGAAAAGAAAGATAAGAAAAAGAAAATAGTTATATATGCAAATTTGAAAGATGAGCTTGATTTGGAAACTGCTCAAAAACGAGTAAGTGCTACTCTGGAAGATATGGGATATCCAGAAGGATTAACTTATGGAACTGGTGGAAAAAGTGCTGATATGGCTGAGATGGGAGCTCAGCTAAAATCAACATTTGCTATTGCAGTATTTCTGATTTACTTTATTCTTGTTTGGCAGTTTGAATCATTTATAATGCCATTTGTTATTATATTATCTATACCCCTTTCTACAACAGGAGCATTTTATGCTTTATATGCAGCAGGACTCAGTATAGATGCTATGGTTTCAGTAGGATTTGTTATGCTGGCAGGAATAGTTGTAAATAATGCTATTGTATTAATAGACTTTATTAATATAAGAAGAGCTGCTGGAGATAATATGAATAAAGCACTAATTACAGCTGGAAAGACAAGGTTAAGACCAATTTTGATGACTACACTCACTACTGTTCTTGGAATGATTCCATTGATGTTCAGTAATGGAGAAGGATCTGAAATATATAAAGGAATGTCTTTTGTAGTTGTATTTGGTCTTTCAACAGCTACGCTTTTGACTTTGGTAGTAATACCAGTATTTTATTATTTAATAGATGATTTTATATTTATAATGAAGAAATTTAGGAAAAAATTATTAAAAAAATCATAAAAAAGAGGAGAGGATATGGAAGATTATTTAACAATTGGAGAAATATCAAAACTTACAGCAGTTCCTATCTCTACATTGCGTTATTATGACAGTGAAGGAATATTTTCTCCAGCTTTAAAAGATGAAAAAAATAATTATAGATATTATACTGGTTTTCAAATACCAGTATTGAAAATAATAATACATTTAAAAAAACTAGGATTTAGCAACGATTCCATAAAAAGTCATTTGAAAAATCTTAATTATTCTCACACTTTAGAATTAATAACAAAAATAATAGAAGAAACAAAAATGGAAATAAAAAGACTTCAAAGAATAGAAAAAGAATTAGTGCAAAATGCTGATCAAATAAAACAGTTAATTGAAATTGAAGAGAAGATAGACATTTTTTTTATAGAAGAAATTGAAGAAATAAAAGCTGTATATACAGATATATCTTTAGATACAGATCCTAAAAAAATAATTCAGGCAGCATTTAAAAAATTAGATGTTTCATTAAGCAACAGTAATTTATCTGAAACAACAAAAAAAATAGATGTACCTTTGAATAATACTACCTTACCAATAGGAATATATGCTTTGATAATTCCTCAAAAAAATATTGAAAATGGAAGTTTTAAAGAGGAAAAAATTATTCTTATGCGTGATGTAAAGAATATTGAAAAGAAAATAGTGCTGCCTAAAAGTAAATATGCATGTCTTTATTGTAAAAATAGATTTAGGGACAGAAGAGAATATGTTGAAAAACTTTTAAAATGGATAAAGAATAATAATTTTGAAATCGAAGGAGATATTATCATACATTTTCTGGCTGGACCTGGATTTGTAAAAGATCCTAAAGAGCTGCTGTATGCAGTAAAAATACCAATAAAATAAAAGGACAGGGAATTATTCCTGTCCTTTTTGATATAAAAAATAAAATATGATAAAATAGAATTAAGTAAAATCTCTCAACTGAAAGGAAGAAATATGGCTGAATTTAATGAATTAATAAAGAAATTTGATAAAATAAGAGACTATATGAGAGAATTTTATATCTATGGTTTCAAAAGCAGAGAAGAGTTAGCTGCTAAAAGCCTTAGAAGCTATGATGATGATAAAAGACGTATAGAAAGTTATTTATCTGGTTACATGGCATTTCATCAAAATGAGAAGGGTAAAAATATATTTCTTTCAGTAGACAGCAGAAAAATAACTGAAAATCCATTATATAAAGTATTTAAAACAAAGTCTTTTACTAAAAATGATATAACTTTACATTTTATAATTTTAGATATTTTATCTGGAAATGAAAAATTTACTTTAAAAGAAATAGCAGATAAAATAAATGATGATTATTTTTTTAAATTTAAAGAACTTAATATTTTAGATACAGCAACAATAAGACTTAAACTTTCAGAATATGTAAAAGAAGGAATATTAACGTGTGAAAAAAGAGGTAAAGAAATATATTATTATTTTTGGAATATAGACAGAGATATTTTTAATTATAAAGATATAATATCTATCTTTAGTGAAATATCGCCAATAGGGGTTATTGGAAGTTTTATAATGGATAGATTTGAGATCAGAAATATGAAATTTACTTTTAAACACAGTTACATATTTCATGCAATGGAAAGTGAAATTTTATATAAGATACTAGAAGCATTAAATAAAAAATCTAAAATAGAATTAGAATATTTTATAAAAAAGGATAAAAAAAGTATCATGAAAAAAATACTTCCATTGAAAATATTTATAAGTGTACAAACTGGAAGAAGATACATTGCCGGATATTTAGAATCTGGTTCTATTTTTATGTATAGACTTGACAAAATAAAAAATATAAAAATTTTAGAAGAAGATAAAATTTTTGATAACTTAAAAAGTGAAATGGAAAATAAATTGCCGTATTTATGGGGTGTTTCTTTTAAAAAACTTAAATTAGAAACATTAAAAATGGTATTATATATTGGGAGAAAAGAAGAATATATAATAGAAAGGCTTAAAAATGAGGGAAGACATGGAATAATCAATCAGTTGTCTAATGATAAATGGGAATATAAAATAGAGGTATATGATGCCTTAGAAATGCTTCCTTGGATAAGAACTTTTATTGGAAGAATAATTTCTTTAGAATCTACAAATGAAGATGTATGCAGAAAGTTTTATAGAGATTTTGAATCTGTTTATAGATTTTATGATGGAGGGAAAAAATGATATTTAATGAAATAAATAACGTATATTATCTAACTGTATCCAAAATCATAAATGAATTATTAAAAAGAACATTAACTGATAGAGAAGTGATAGATATAATTAAGGAAACAGCTTTTTCAGAGAGTTTTATACAAATATATCAATCTATAAAAGAAGAAAAATGGCAGCTTATAACAAGAGATATGGAAACAGTGATAAAAAATCCAATAAAATCTTATCTTACAGAATTAGAAAAAAGATGGCTGCAATCTATTTTTATGGACAAAAGAATTAAACTTTTTTGTGATGAATCTCCAAAGGTTTTCAATATAAAACCTCTATATCATGAAGAAGATTTTTATTATTTTGATATAAAGAAGAATGGAGATAATTACAATGATGAAAAATATATAAAAAATTTTAGAAAGCTGCTAAAAGGTATAAGCGAAAAAAAGAAATTAATGATAAAATCTCTAAATAGAGGAAAAAGAATAACAGAGATAGAAGTAGTTCCAAATAAAATAGAGTATTCATATAAAGATGATAAATTTCGTTTTTTAGGGATAAAAGATGGAAAAGAGAAAATATTTAATATATCAAATATAATAGAGTGTGAATTAACAGGATTATATGAAGATATTGAAAAGGAAATAATACCTGTAGAACAGCGAAAAATAATAGTTGATTTAATAGATGCTAGAGATGCTTTGGAAAGAGCCATGCTTCATTTTTCAGATTTTAAAAAAATAACAGAGAAGATTGAAGAAAAAAAATATAAAATGGAAATATATTATGAAGCAATTGATGAGACAGAAGTTCTTATAAGAGTATTGTCATTTGGACCGATGCTGAGAGTAACATATCCCAAAAGATTTATTTTATTAATAAAAGAAAGATTAAAAAAACAAAAAAAACTGTGGACTTTTTAGTTCGCAGATTTTTTTTAATGATAATGGAAAAGTTATCATGTATGATTAAGATATAAAATACCTGCAGGATAAAAGGAGAAAATATGAGAACTAAATTTTATGAGATAACTGGAAAATATAATACTGCTAAAGTTTTTACAAATGTGATAGAAAATGAAGCAGTTGAACAAGTAAAAATATTATGTAATCAGGAATTTATAAGTGGAAGTAAAATACGTATTATGCCTGATGTACATTCAGGTGCAGGATGTACTATTGGAACTACAATGACTATAACTGATAAAGTGATACCAAACTTGGTAGGAGTGGATATAGGCTGTGGAATGGAAACAGTTATGATAGCAGATAAGGAAATTGATTTAGAAAAATTAGATAAACTTATCTATGAAAAAATACCATCAGGTCATAATATAAGAAAAATTCCTCATGAATTAATAAATGAAATTGATCTGAATCAATTAAGATGTACAGGACATGTGAAAATGGATAGAGCTATAAGAAGCATAGGAACTTTAGGTGGTGGAAATCATTTTATTGAAGCTGGTAAAGATGAAGAAGGAAATATCTATATAACTATTCATTCAGGGAGCAGACATTTAGGGTTGGAAGTAGCTAATTATTATCAAAAGATGGGATATAAAGCTCTTAATAAAGTAAGTGATGTAGATATTGAAAAAATTATAGAACAATTAAAAAGTGAAGGAAGAGAAAAAGAAATAAATAAAACAATTAAAGAAATAAAAAAACAGATAATAACAGATATTCCACCAGCTTTAGCTTATGTATCAGAAGAACTTTTTGATGATTATATATATGATATGAAACTGATACAGAAATTTGCTGTATTAAATAGAAAAGCTATGATGAATGAAATAATTAAAGGGTTGGAAACAGAAATAATAGAAGAATTCACAACAATACATAACTATATTGATACTGATATGATGATATTAAGAAAAGGGGCAGTGTCAGCTAAAAAGGGAGAAAAACTTTTAATACCAATAAATATGAGAGATGGAAGTCTTATATGTATAGGAAAAGGAAATGAAGATTGGAACTATTCAGCTCCACATGGTGCTGGAAGATTAATGAGTCGTACAAAAGCAAAAAAAGTATTTAATTTAAAAAGTTTTAAAGAAGAGATGGTGGGAGTATATACTACATCTGTAAATAAAGATACTTTAGATGAATGTCCTATGGCATATAAAGCTATGGAGGATATTGTAAAGAATATAGGGGATACAGTAGATATTATAAAAAGAATTATACCTATATATAATTTTAAAGCTGGTGAATAAAAAAGAGAGTACCTAGGGAAGATTGCGAATCTTACTTATAGGTAACTCTCTTTTTTATTTTTTATTATCCAGCCAAACTTTGACTTGTAATATTTCCATCTCTATCTACTTCTACTATTATGCAGTGTCCTGCAAAATAGTCAGGACTGCAGCAGAAAAATATTTCTAAAGAAATTTCATTGTTTTCAATATTCATAGTAATACTTTCAACGTATAGACTGTCAGTAAAATCTTTCTCAGAGATTGGAAAAAATACTTTTTCTCCATCTTCCATAACATAACATTCCTGCTCTTCATCTTCTGCTTCTTCAGCACTGGAAGCCCAATCTTCAGCTAATTCAAGCATTCCATCATCAATAAGCACTTTTTCTATTGTTTGTGAATTATCTTCAATCCATTTTAACTTGTCCTTTATCTGTGGAAGAAAAGAATCGATTTTAAAATCCTCTTCAGTATCAATGTATAGATCAGTAAGATCATTTTTCCAGATACTGAATAAAGTTTCAGCAGTAAATACATCTGATTTTTTAAAATCTATAGCTTTAAGATCATTCCCAGTTTTTTTACTTTCATATATATTTAATTTTTTATTTAATACTCTTAAAAGCATTATTGTCCATCTGTCATTAGGATCTAATTCTAAAGATTGTTTTGTATATTTTTGAGCTTTTTCAAATTCTTCAAGAGAATAATAAGCAAATCCTACTCTATAATACCATAAAGGATCAGCTATTCCATCTTTTTCAATAGAGAACAATACTTTCAATGTACTGTCAAATTTTCCTTCTCCACTGAATGCTCTAGCCATATAGCTGTTGATTTCATAATCTCTAGTATCACTTGGAAGAGATTTTATTTTTTTTATTATTTTACTATACTCAGCTTTTTCTAATAGATTTTCAAATTCATCTTTCAATCTTTTTTCCATTATTTATTACCATTCCCTTTCTCCTATAGCTTCCTCTACATCTATAGCTATTCCAAACCATTCAAGAATATAGTCAACAGCAGCTCCTATACTTTCTCTTGCTACAGTTTCTATTTCACTGTCATTATCATCAAATTCTTCTTCCAGTTCATTTATAGCAATAGTCATCATATCAAATTTTTTCTGTATTTCTCCATATGTATGAGTTCCATTTTCTAAGAATAAAATTACTTTATTTATTTCTTCTGCTATTTTATCAACTAAGAAATTTGGATAATAGTTATCATTATACATTTCTTCTAGTATTTTAAAGTTATTATCAAATTTTTTAACAGGAGAATAAAGAGTAGTTTCATCATAGCTGTATTCATATTCTTCCTCTATATCTTCTTCATTATGGGAAAAAATAATTCCATCAGGATAGATAATATCTCCATTACCACTAACATCAAAAAAACCAACTCTATATTTTTCTGAAAGTTCTCTTACTAAATCATAAGCTTCATCTGCTAACGACCAAGCAAAACCAGCATATATAATATCTTTTCCAATACTGTAATCAGTAAGATATGATTCATCTTCAATTTCATCATCTTCAAGAGCAAAAGGTCCATTCATTTGAGGAAAAGTTTTTATCATTTCCATAAACCATTCTCTAAGAGCAGGAGAAGTTATTTCAGGATCTTCATAATCATGTTCTTCTTCCCATTCAGTTTGCATTTCATACCATTGCAAAAATTCAGCTTGTGTTTTAGGAGCTTTAGAAAATTCAAATACCATTAAATCATAACTCATAATTTCCTCCTTAAAATTTTTAACTTTCCCATGCAATATTTAATATATTGCCATTAATATCAGTTTGCAGGGTAAGTATTTCATCACTTACCTCATCATCTAGGACAAAATCCCATATAGCATATCCTTCATATTCTGGATAAAGTCCAATTCTTCTAAGCTTTAATAGAGATAGTGCCTGTTCTTCTTTACTTAAAAATTGTTCTGCATTTTTTAAGAGAGCATCAATATATTCCTCATCTATTTCTTCTAAGTGAAAAGTTATCCATTCCTTTGTTAATCCATCTTCAATAAAATCATTGTTTATATATTGTAAAATATCTTTTTTTATTCTCTCTAACTGAACTGTATATTTTTCATATTCATCAATCCAACCTGTAGAGCCAATAACCTCTTCGCAATTTAAATCTAATTGTACCTCTTTGCCATCTAAAATGATAGTAGTATCTGTATAATCAATTTGAGGATCAAATTCATTAAAATATGTTATTTTCATTTATACCTCCAATTATTCTTAATTATCGTATTTTCCATCTATTATATCAGTTATATATTTTTCAGTATTACTGATAAATTCCTTCCATGTACATACTTTTGCAAATATTTCATGTTCAGAATCTATATAGCAGATGGCTTTTTCTGATGGAGACCAAACTATAAATATCTCATAATTTTCTACTTCTTCTATCAAAGAAAGAAGTTTTTTTCTTTTCCATTTCATCTCTTGTAAGTCCATAAATTTGTAGAAACGGATATATTTTGGATAGTATTCTTTTTCAGAAAAGTTAATTTCTTCAGGTTCTTTTTTTAGATATTCCAGCATATCAGCAGGAAGTTTATAACCTTTAAGCATCCTTAATTTTTCCTGTTCATTATGCCATTCAGCAGGCTCCAGAGATTTTAAATATTCCATTAATTTAAGATTTTTATTTTTAGAGGCAAGAGAATATGGACGATCGCCATATTTATCAGTAATAGTGATATCACTTCCTTGCTTTATCAGGTATTCCGTAATTTCTGTATGGTCGCTTCTGGCAGCTTCAATAACAGGAGTAGAAGCATATGGAAATACCATATCAGGCTCATGATAATTTAAATCAGCTCCCATTTCTGCCCACATCTTTGTTTCTTCCATATTGCCATCAGAAGCTGCTGACCTTAAAGCACGACCACCATATTTTTTTACAGTTATTCCATATTTTTCAAGTATTGATATATTTTCAAATTTTTTTCCATAAGATATTCTAATAAAGATATCAGGGTATTTCTTTTCTGGTAAAAAGTCAAGAGCATTATGATTCAGCAAAAGTGATACAATCTTATCATTACAATTCTGAGCAGCCTGTTCTATGATGGTAAAGTTCCCTACATCCAGAGAAGCGCCATTTTCCAACAGCCATCTTAAAGGAGCAGAATTATTTGTGATTACAGCTATTTCTAAAGGTGTTATATTTGAATATTTTCCTAGACTTATTTTTTCATTTATATTCCAGCCTCTTTCATATAATTCCTGCATTTTTTTTAGATTTTTTTCATATATGGCAGCAGCAGGCTCTGGAATAGTTTCAAAGTTTCCAATATTTCCTATACTATACATTTTTCCCCCTGCTTATTAATAGATACTTATTATAATATTCATATTTTTCTTATTGCATTTTTTATAGAAATCCAGCATGCTTTCAAAGCAAAAGACAAGTTCATCATGAATATCATTTTCATCTTCTTTTTTCCAAATATTAGGATATATTTTAGCATTTTTGAAGTCATCCATATTATATTTATCTAATAGCTCATTAATATCAATGTTTTCCATTGCACCTATTATAGCTGTCAATTCTTCAGATTTGATATAAGTTAGAAAATCATCCCCATTTTCATCAAATATGCCTGTTCCTACAACTGCTTCACTTAATTTATTATTTTCTATTGGTTTAGAAGCCGATCTTCCAGTTAAAAGAAAATGAAGACCATCCCACATTTTATCAATATCACAGATATCACACTGCTCATTTTCAGATAATTCTTCTATTTTATCAATTATCTCTTCATTATTCATTTTTAATATACCATTGAATATTTTATTATCAACAGCCATATATTGTGCAAGCATTCCCATTTTATTCCTCCTGTTTTATGTTAAATAATTTGTTTGTTGTGATTTTTTATTTATGTTTTAAAAACCTCTTTTATCCATTATTATAAGAAAGGTACTGCAAATGATAATAATAACCCCAGATATTCCAATAGTTATTCTGTAGCCTTTTTCTCCAAATGTTCTATAGATAAACCTCATAAATAATTTATCTCCAGCAGGGTCAGTTATCCATTTCCAATTAAAGATTGCTCCAAATAGGAATATAAATCCAGCTAAAGGAACAAGGTATGCACCATATATCTTAATAAAACTTTTTCCAGCTTCTTCCATATTTTCCTCCAAGATAATTTTTTCCTATAGTATGATTTTACCATATTGATAAATATTTAGCCATTACTCTATGATAGAATTAATGAAAATATTTGATTACAGAATGTCAAAGGAGGGTTGCAAGTAGAAAAATATAAAAGTTCTTTTTCATATTTTTATTATATTTTTTCTGCTTTTATGTTAATATGTAGTCAGATACTTAAAAATTGTATAAATAAAGGGGGATATATAATGGAACTTAATTTAGATTTTTTATTGGATGATATAATAAAAAATAGAAGAGCACTACATCAAATGCCAGAAACTGCTTTAGAAGAATTTAAAACTAAAGAATATTTGAAAAATTATCTTGTTTCTATTGGGCTTGAGCCGCATGACATAGTAGAAACAGGGTTATATATATATATTGAAGGAAAAGACAAAGAAAATTGTATAGCCTTTCGTAGTGATATTGATGCTTTAAATATTGAAGAAGAAAATGAAATAGATTTTGTTTCTAAAAATAATGGTAAAATGCATGCTTGTGGGCATGATGGACATATGTCTACTTTACTAGCTTTTGCAAAGTATCTTACAACAATACAGCCACTTGAGAAAAGTGTATTATTGATATTTCAGCCTGCTGAAGAAGCACCAGGAAGAGCAAAAGATATTGTAGAAACAGGTATTTTTAAAAAGTATAATGTAAAAGCTATCTATGGAATGCATTTGTTTCCAGAACTTCCAGAAGGTGTAGTTGCTTGTAAAGAAGGACCTTTCTTTGCACAAGCTACTGTGATAAGTGTGGGAATAACTGGAAAAAGTGGACATGGAGCTATGCCTCATAAGGCTGTAGATCCACTTATTGCTTTTACTAAGGTAATAGATGCTTATCAGACAATAATATCAAGAAATTTTTCTCCATTTGATCCTGGAGTTATTACAATAGGAAAATTCTCTGGAGGAAGTGCTCAGAATATAATTCCTGAAAAAGTTGAGTTTTGGGGAACTGCAAGAACATTTGCACAATCTGATTCAGAATTTATAATAAAAAGAATGAAAGAGATACATAGAGGAATAGAACTTACTTATAACGTAAAAATAGATGAGGATCTTGTTATTCTTTATCCGCCAGTAATAAATGATAAAGAGCTTTATAAAAAATTTACAGAAACTATGAAAGATATGAACTATAGAGAGCAGGACGCTTTGACAATATCAGAGGACTTTGCTTACTATCAGCAGGAAGTACCGGGAATATTTTTCCTATTGGGAACTAGAAATGAGGAGAAGGGATATGTTCACCCACTTCATAACTGTCATTTCAATTTTGATGAAAAAGTATTGTTAAAAGGTGTGGAAGCTTTTGCTAAAATATTAGAAAGTCATAATAAATAATAAAAAATGATATTGTAAAAAGAACCTAAATTATAGAATTTAGGTTCTTTTTGATATTTAAATATTTAGTATAATAAAAATATTTTAAAATTATTTTATAGGAAAAGCTGGCTGAATAAATTCTTTGTATTTATTTAGACGTTCTTTATATGCTTTCGTTTTTTTAGTTTCTATCAATGCTCCTTCATTATTCTTAATATCGTTCATATGAATAAATTTACCTGGCATAGAATTATGTGCATGCTCTAATTGTTCATGAGGAAATTCAAATTTTACTTTTCCATCTTTTATTTTTATTTCCCCAACTATTCCGCATAGGCAGCATATAGCTTTAGTAGAATCATCATTTAGGTAGAAGTTTCTGCTATGACAGTGAGGACATACTCCTTTATCTCCCAGATATTGAGCATTTTTCATATCAACAGCAGCTTTAGCTAAATCAATTCCTATTTGATGTATTTTAGCCACTTTTTCATCTTCCATGATTACATTTTTTGACCATGAAAAAACTTCATTATTTATAGTTTTCCACATAGGGATTAAAGAAAGCATTTCAAAATCACACTGTATTCTTGTAGTCCAGTCAGATCCTCCAAGACCTATATATGAAATAACTTTTTCTTTAAAAACTCTTTGATCAGGAACTTTTCCATTAGTTTGCTTTGCTATCTCAGTAGCAGCCAAATTATTTCCTCTATCCATTCTAGGTCCAAAACGATCTGTCAGTGAACGGAAAATTGCAGCAGCTCCTTTTTCGAAAATAGGGACAGAAAAGATAATTCCATCTGCATCCATCATTTTATCTCTCAGCCATTCAAAATCATCTTTTAATATGCATTGCCCACCTTTACCACTCATTAGACTTTTGACACAAGCTATACATCCAGTACAATATTTTATATCAAGATCAAGAAGTCTGATAAATTCAATTTCAGCTCCCATTTCTTTAGCGCCCATTAAAGCTTCTTTACACATGGAGTCATTATTTCCATTTCTAGTTCCTGCTGATATTCCTAATATTTTCATTTGTTCCTCCTTAAATTACTATTACTTCTACTTTTTAAATTAATTTGTAAAATGGTACTCGGTTCCATCTCTCAAAAAATCTCTTTCTGCATGCTCTTCTAAAAATATACTCACAATATCTTTATATGGCTTCAAATAAGGGAACTGTTGATTTTTTTCAGCCCATTTTGGTTTTTCAGTATCGGGCATATTATCTACCCAATTTTTCTTCCAAGTATTTGAATCCCTATACCAGAATTCTACTACTCTTATAAAAGGGGAAGTCTTAGGGGAAATAGCCTTATACGAAAAGCATCTCAGAAGATCGTCCTGCTTGATTATAGAAGGAATAAAAGAATTGATAAACCATTCTTCTCCGTTTTTTTCTGAAACATTGTCAGGATATTTGATAGCTGCTACAAATCTAAAAAATGGTCCATCAGAACTTGTGAGCCCATATCCTTTGAAGTCATTGTCTATCCTTCTGTTTACAAAAATAAAGGCAGCAGGGTGAGCATTTTTATTTTCCTGCTCTTCCCAGTCAGCTCTCTTTTCAGAATTTACAGGGTTTCCTATCATTTCATTGTATCCCTCTACCCATACTTCACTCATAGCTGTTCCCTGGTTTAATTCATCTTCCATAGAAAAAGGATCTTCTCTCCAGTAGTGTTCAGTCATTCTCCAATTATATGCACCATAAAGATCCGCTCCTTCAGGTAAAGGAAGAGCTCTGTAGGTAGAGTACCCAGCCAAGATAGGCCCATTAATGTTTACTGTATCAGAGGCATGGTCTTTAAATAGCCATCTGTTAGCTTTAGGCAGATCATTGAGGTCAGTTAGATTGAGAATAAGATAGCTTCTTTTTAATTGCTGTTCACCTGCTGGAGTTTTTCCTATAGCTGAAATTGCAAAAATAAACAGAAATATCAGAAGCATAAATTTTAAAGATTTGATTTGTTTCATTATAAATCCTCCCATTTATTTTATGTGTTTAACCACATATTTAAATAAAAAATTTAGAATATCTTTACTCCAAATTTTTTATTATTTTATCTAATACTTTTGAAAATATAATTTTCTCTTCATCTGTAACATTAGCAAAAACTTTATACAGGTTTTCTTTTACAGTGAGAACAACATTGTTCTGTATTTTTTTCCCTTCTTCAGTGAGATATATGAGATTGATTCTTTTATCATCTGCATCAGGTATTTTTTTTACAATATTTTTCTTAATAAGATTTTCTATAAGTCTTGATACACAAGTATGATCTTTTCCAACTAGTTTTGATATTTGATTTTGAGTAAGTCCATCTTCATGGAGAAGAAAATTGATAACTCCCCATTGTTCAGGAGTAATAGGGAACTTATCTTCTTTTAATTTTTTACTGAAATTTCCAGTTGTAAGACGAGAGGCAAGTTCCAGCTTAAATCCCAATGATTTTTGTAAATTATAGTCTTCCATATATCCTCCTTTGAAAATATGTGTTTAACCACATAAACTAATATACCATCTTTTTAAAACTTATGCAACAAGTTTTTTGTAAAAAAGATGGATGAGTTTTTGTCATCCATCTTAATATTTTAAATTCATTTATAATTTTTAGATATATTAAATCTAATTACAATTTTTGATATATCTTAATTTACTTTGTAATTCCTAGGTAATATGCTATATTAGCATTTTTATCTTTTCTTCCTCTGATTTTTGAAACAGGACAGCTCATGATAGCAGTGACTCCAGGGCCATGTCCAGCTTTTATACAATCACTGTGAACAACTACTCCAATAGTAACTGACCCCTTTAGATAATCTCTTCCAAAGCAATTGTTGCAGTCTTGAAGCAAAACAATATCTCCAAATCTCAGTTCATTAATACCATATTTTTCATTTGCTTCTTTATCTCCTGTCATAATATCATAATCTCCAGAAAAGGCAGTAGCACTTCCTACTCCTGACCCCATCAGATAAGGAGGAATTTCTGTAGCTACAGGAACTTCTAAGCATCCATCTTTAGTTATTTTTATTTTCATTTTTTCTAAAAGAGCAGGATCAATATTCATACATACAACATCATCAAAACCTTCTATTTTTAACCCTTGTCCAAAAGCTTTTACAAGTATTTTATCATCAATATTTAATTTTTCTAAAGTTTCTTCATCGAAATATACAAGAGTATGTTCAATTCCACCATGACCACCAGTAACAAAACCAGTAGCTCCTTTAGCATCTCCTGTCATTACTTTTGCTGTATTTCCAATGCATCCAAGGACCATAAGAGCATTATTTTCATTAACATTATCATTTTTGACACTTACTCCTGGTTCAACATGATCTCCTACCCATGTCATACATGAATCTCCAACTTTTACATTGTAAGAAATACCACCAGTAGCTGGTAAAATCATAGGGTCTCCATCTCTGGAAATTCTGTAAGGAGAAGCTATAGTAGGGCTGTGTACTTTTCCTCCTACTGATTGCATAACTAAAAATTCTTTGTTTGTTTTAATCATTTCTTTCCTCCTAAATATTTTAATGATTACTGACTATTGATATTTTAATACATTTTTCAATTTTAGTAAAGAAAAACAGGATAATTTGAACTCATTTTTCAAATTATCCTGTCTTCATAAATCTATATTATAAAACATCTTGGGGAAAGATTTTATATTATTAATATACCAAGATATTGTGACAGTTGTGTTACAATTAGGTTGAAAAAATTGACAAAAAAGTTTTTCTGGACTACTATTATTTTAACAAAGAAATTAAATGTATGAGGAGGAAAAATGGATAATACAAAGTTAATAGTAATAATACAATGTGAGATAGCTAAAAGAAGATGCAGCGGATTTTATTGTATGGATTCCTTTTATAAAAGAGACAGAGCATTTAGTATCTATTCTAAAGAACAGAATATACAATATATGATGTTTGAATGTGGTGGATGCTGCGGCAAAGAAATTTCAAGTCTTTTGGGACATTTATCAAGAAAGTTAAAAGAAGAAAATATTATTAAAAAAGATGAAGTAGTTATTCATTTGGCTTCCTGCATGGTAACTGATAATCATCACTATGAGAGATGTCCACATATAGATTATATAAAGAGTATAATTGAAAAACAAGGATATAGAAATATAATTGAAGGAACTCTTTTAGCAAAAGTTTCAGAGAAAAAACGTGAATTAGGTATATATAAAAAATATGAATGATTTGATTTAAAAAATATTTTTTAAAATAAAGATATAAACAAATAAATTTTTCTTTTATCATTGTAAAAAGATAGATTTTTT
>ERZ773144.1781-NODE-1781-length-18601-cov-12.848215_pt1 | contig 18601 bp, 9 predicted proteins | sample MGYA00580849_ERZ773144 | MGnify/ENA primary metagenome ERZ773144 (study PRJEB29015, sample SAMEA2737861) | human gut metagenome | biome: human gut; feature: human-associated habitat; material: faeces | place: China | collected 2012 ...
TAACCACCAGCCGTAATCTGACCAATGATATAAGAGAAATTATATGAGTTTGAATTTTGAATATGACCACCAGAAATCTTACCTGCAAAGCCTCCTGCATCTCCCAATACATCATTTTCAGAAGCATCGGAAGCCGTATTTTTCATAGAAGCTTTAACCGCAAAACCACCAGGATCTCCAGTAACATCCGAATGTTCAATTGTAGAAACAACAACATTTAATGCATCTAATACATCATTAAGACCAATCGCTTTACCTAAAACACTCAAGCCTTTTCCAACCGAAGCAGCCGAGCCTATGTTCATATATCCAATATATCCACCGGCATATCTTGCACTCGTTACTGCATATGTACTATCCTGACCAAAATAGTTTGAACCATCATCGGATTCTAAATCGTTCGGAGTTGTTACTTTTGTATGTTTTAAATTTGTTACATCACAATGACTAACTTGAACTCCACTGCCATAGCCAATAAAGCCACCAGCACTACCAGAATTTGTATCATCTGATTTAATTTTATTTGCCGATACCGTAAATCCATTATCAGATTTAACTCCTGCATATTCAATAATTGGAACATATGCATTGATCAAGTTAACAAGATCTCCAATATTTATATTTAAACCATTAATATTTCCTAGAACACTAATACCTCTACCAGCATCCGCCAATGCTCCAGAATAAATATTTCCACCAAAGCCGCCTGCATAACTTTGACCATTCACAGAATCTAAGTTATATACTGAATAATAATCATTTTCACCACGTGAGCTATTATCCACTGTTCCACTTTGGAAATCTGCTGCAAAACCACCGGCAACATCTGCTGTGACACTTCCTCCATTCACAAAAGAGACCGTGCAATTTGTATATTTAGGAATCAAATATCCTACAGCACTTACTAATCCATTAGTCTCAATCAATGATTTAATTGAATTATCATCCGCAACCTCTGCCAAACCACCTGTTTTTGAAATAGCCACAAATCCAGAAGCATAACCACCATTATCTGTAGCCTTTACTGATTTAAGATTTGACACATGAGAATTTTCTACTTTTGTACTTCCACTTTTTGCGATAAAACCAGAAGCACTATAATCTCGAACCGACTCACCTTCACGAGAACCCTTCGCATGTACCGTAAATCCAGCTTGAGACCCATTCACATTCACATCATTAATCTTAACTTCGATAGCTTGTCCTAAAGAAAGCAAATTACTTAACTTCAATATATAATTCAAACCTAATAAGTTAACAGTCAATCCACCATCTGTTCCAGCCAAATCGCCTGGACCAGAAAGGCCAATAAATCCAGCAACATAATTGTTACCTTCAATAGTAGTAACATTATTAATGTCAACTTTACTTATCGTTCCACCAATCGCATCTCCAAATCCACCGCCTACACGTTCATTTCCTGTAACAGTAAATCCAGTTTCTAATCCGTCGATATAAACATTATCTACAGTAAACGCAAGATAAGATGCAACACCAAGTGTAGTATTTAATAATCCGGCAACACTAGCTGTACCCATTGATCCAGCAATACCACCAACATAATCATTTCCTTTTATATTTGATAATCCAGTTAAAGATACATTGATTACCGGAACAGTACCAATATCATAAACATTATTTTTCCAATATGATATTTTCTGTAAATTATCCGCATTGGATTGTGCTATATACGCACCATTTCCTCGACCTGTAATACCACCAACATAATCCTTACCACTCACTGAAAGTGAAGCATTGATTGAACATCCTAAGATATGTGATGGATTTACACCGGCTAAAGAAAGCAAGGACGAAGTTGCTCCTGGATTACTACTTAACAGTTTTACAACAAGATCAACCACACCGCCAAGCAAGTTATCCTTTTCTTCACCTTTACCTAAGTCAGCAGCCCATCCAAGTGATGCAATTCCTGTAAAACCACCTGCATAATTTTCAGAAGCCGTTACAGTAAGAGTATTAGATGCAATACTACAATTGACTGTAGAAGCATTTGCCATACCACCAGCAAAACCACCAATATAGCTTTCACCAGAAACAGACTGAACAGCATTATTTAATGAACAATTTAAAAGCAAGCTTTCCGTATTCATCTTTGGAAGTTTTGTTTCGATATCCAATGCACCAGATAACGTTCCTTTGATTACATCATCACGTGCTAAACCAACAAAGCCACCTACAAAGTTTTTTCCACTTATTGTATTAGTTCCATTGGATACAGAACAATTTTCTACAATAGCACCCTTTTGCATACCCACAAATCCACCAGCATACTCTTTATCAGAAGCTGTAGAAATCGTTAAACCATTTATATTACAATTCACAATCTTTGGATTAATATATCCAGTTGGAATTAACTTCTCTAAAGGAATTGCATTCCCTAATAGAATCGTAATTAAGTCGCCTAAACCAAGTCCAGGAATAACATTTAGAATATTTGCCAAAAGCTTAGCTGTTCCACCTAAAGCTTTTGATAAACCGTCATACTGAGTTTTACCAGACATATACCCTATAAAGCCACCCGTATAATCGTTTAAATTTTTTACATTTTCATTTTCAATTTCGATATTCGAAATTTCTACATTTCCTTCAACACGACCTGCAATTACTCCTGTAGCTAACGCAGTTGGATCTTTTTTTCGTGCATCTAAAACATCTGTTAAAGTTTTTCTTAACCCCGCATCCACACTACCAAAGGTTAATAACCACGCAAGAAGATCTACCACACCTCCTAGTAATTGTCCTAGACTAGAAACTAGCCCATTAACCAATGTTTGATCGTACTTTGTTGTTGTCGATTGATTATCAACTTTTATGTTATTAAATCTCAAGTTTGATACTTTAACCAGACCTTTACTAAGTCCGACATCATTATCACTAGCTTCATCAGACAATGTATCGAAGAATCCAACTCCCATTTGTTTACCAACATCTAAAGATCCTGTTTGAATTATATTTACATTTGAAATGACTGGTTTATCGCTTGTAACTATAGAACCATCTTGCCAAAGGCCACTCTTCGCATTTGATTTTGCACCAATCATCGTCCCCTGAAATGTTAAAGGATTCCAATTTGAACTACTTAAATCAATATCACGGAAAATTATATAGTTAGCATTTTTCGTGTATGTTTGTTTAGTTTGATTTTCTATGTCAAGGTCTGGATCAATCTTACCTGTTGTTTGATCAACACCACACTTACCTCTCATGTAAACAGAACTTTTATCACTTGCTTTTTTATCTGTATCTGAAGGTTCGCCAAAACTAAAATCCTTTACTCCGTTTTGTTCCTTCTTTAAATCCGCATCTCCTCCATACAGCATAATTGAATTACCTTTTGAATCTGTATCGATTTTCCATGTAAGTCCAACTTGATATGCTTGATAAATAGCACCATGAACGTCTTTGCCGGTTCCGATTGCTCTTAACTGTTCTTCATTTCCAATTAAGATATAGGTTTTATCACCTATTGTTTTTACAACCTGACCTTTAAAATCACGGCCTTCAGTATCTGTTGTTGCAGGGGCTATACTTAACTGATCTGCAACTAATTCCGGCTTGTCTGAACTAAAGTTCTTTGAAAGAACATAATTATGATCTTTGCTATAAGTTAAATAATCTTTGTCTTCTCCATCTGGATAGATCATCTGTCCCATACCAAACTGTGGCGCATCATAATCCAATGACATTACAGGCTCTTTATCTGAATCTTCTTGTTCTAGAACCATTAATTGATACTGATTATAAATATAGATTGTATCTGTTTTCTTATCATATAAAGTAGGAGTTTCATCCTCTTTGATTGCTTCTCCCTCTATCTTTCCTGTAAAGTCATCCTTTACATTCCAAATTGATTTTGTATCCATTTTGATTTCATTCATCAATAGATACTGAGCATCCTTGCCATAAGTAAGCTGAGTTCCTTCATTTACTACAATGTCTCCAGTTCCAATATCCCCATCTTTATCTTTTGTATAGACAAAGGCATCTGAACCTATTTGTTTCAATTGATCATAATTGTAAATAAGAATTTTTCCATCTTTATAATATTCATCCAATTTTTCTGTTGTTTGTGGAACATCCTGCACTTCCTGTACTTCACTTGTTTCTGGAGTTGTTTCTTGTACAACCTCTTCTGTAGGAGTATCCTCTGTTTCTTCAGCACTTACCATATGAATCTGTGTTATAAAGGTAGTCATGCAAAGAATGCATACAAGAAAATTGGATGTTAACTTTCTTATCCTTCTCATACAGCTTCCCTCTCACTTCTTTTTATCCAATTGTTTTGGCTTGAAACCTTTTTAAAACAATGAAGCAATTCGTCCGAGAACTTGCCACACTCACCATTCAAAATCATTTGCACTGCTTGATCATGTTCTAGCTTTCTCTTATAAGGACGAACACTAATAAGAGCGTCATAGGCATCTACTAAACCTACGACTTGTGCACTCAAAGGAATATCTTCACCCTTTAATCCATCTGGATATCCTGTACCATCATATCTTTCATGATGATGTCTACAGATTTCATAACTATATTGATTCAGTTTTTCTGTTGTTAATCCTTTTGGAAATCTCTGCGTCATTTCAGCACCAACCAAAGGATGCTGCTTTACAATATCCATCTCTTCCTTTGTTAGTTTTCCTGGCTTATTCAAGATTTCAATTGGAACACGAACCTTACCAATATCATGAATAGGGGCTAAATGAGTTACGATTTCAATTTCTTCATCTGTAACCCCATATTTTGGATAATCCTTTTGAAGTTGAAGATACATCTGTTGCGTATAAAAACTAATATCATCGTGATATTCTTTGTCCACTACATTATTATGATTTAATACCGCTACTAAAAGAGTTACCATGTCCCAATACTGCTTCAACATAATCTTCTCTTTATTTCTTAACTCCTGCTCCATACTTACAATGTTATTTTGGAAAATCTTATTATTATGCAATGTGATTATCGCCTTATGATTATCAGTATCCACATATTTCTTGGCTTCCATCCAAATATAAGAATCCTTGTTCAATCTACGATATTGAAGATCTTCTTCTATGCAAGAATCCACTTTCTTTAGTTCATTCAACAATAGAAAGGATTCAATCTTTTCTTGATCCGATTCATAGACAAACCAATTTACATAGTTTTTTATAAATTCATCATAACTATCTATAATCTCAGATTGATCATATACATCTTGATTGTGCGAATATACACACTCATAACTGTTCTTCTTTAGATTGACTTTTAATACAACATAGAAACGACCGAAATATTCATCTTTTCCAGGACGAATCAAATCCGATACCTTAATATTTTCTAATTTATTATTAAATGTGTTTTGTATATCCAACAAGACCTTGTGTACTCTACAATGACTTACAGCATTTCTAGAACAAAAACCATCTCTTTCTAAACAACGATTAATAGCCATTGTTTCTTCCATACAAGAAACAATTTCCTTTAAAGAAATATCCTCTGCTCTTTTGGCAAGTGTATATCCACCATTTACACCTTCACAAGCTACTATAATATTTGCGTCTTTTAATTTTTTTGCGACTTTAGGAATATATGTAGATGCAATGTATAGCTGTTTCGATAACTCAGTAGTAGAGATCATCCCATTATGCGTTGCTAAATAACATACAATTCGTATCGCATAATCAGTCGAACTCTTCAGCTTCATTGCTTTACCTCGCTTTAACTAAACTCTATACAGCCTTAGTTTATATTAAAAAAATTGTGTTTTTATAACTGCGCATTCATTATAACTTTAAATAGAATTTATTATAATGCACAAAATATGTAAAAAATTTGATGTTTTATTGTAAAATGTGTTCCAATTTTAACAATTCCATTTTATAACCTCGACGTACTCTCATCATTAAAATGACGAGTCGAACATTTCCAATCCTTGTGGACTGTACTCTGTATACTCATACTGCATTCAGCAGGGCTTACGCCTGAGGACCTGTCTGAATGAGGGATTCTTTAAATTAAAATCCAAAAAAGCAAAGTTTTTACTTTGTATATGTTTATTATAAAGTACTTTATTTACAAAATCGTGTCGTATGGTTAGTACTTTCACCATTCATCTCACGACTGAAATCACGAGTGTTCTGACTCTAATTCATAAAAAAAAAGAGAACCATATCAAGCGATATGATTCTACATTGTTTCAATTAGTCTATATATAATCAACCCATTACGTACTGCTAAAATTTCTGCTGGATTATCAAAATCCATATTGGATATTTCTTTAATCTTTTCTAGACGATACGAAATTGTTCTATAATGCACAAACATTTGTTTTGAAGTTTGTTTCAAACTCTGTTTGTTGTTAAGAAAACATTCCAGTGTTTCAATAAGACTTCCTTTTTTTTGTTGATCAAACTCATACAATTTTTGTAAAGATTCAGGTACATAAGATAATAATTCTTCTTTATCAGCAATTTTTACAAACATTCTAAAAAAGCCTAACTTTGAACAATCAACAACTGATTTATCTTCGTCACCTATTATTTTACGAATAACATGAATATATTCCAAGGCTATTTTAGAATCAGTAAACGATTCTTTTAATGCATGATACCCTTTTACATTTTTACCGATTCCTATTGTAAATTCAGCATTCGCATTTCGCTTATCCAAATTACTTTGAATCTTCCTTTGCAATTCTTCAAGTTTCAATCGAAATTGAAGCTTACTAATCTGTTCATCTTTCTTGTAAATATAAATAATTTGGTTTGTATTACTCGTCGTGTACTTTTTCGGTAAGTCACGTAATAATTCCTTTTCTACGATTTCAGTTTGCCTTAACTGTTCACTCGTGAATCTTCTACTTTTATTTTTGGGAAGTAAACGAAAAGTTACAACACGAAGATCATCTGTATCATTTAATCCAAGAATATTCGCAACCTCGTCCTCTTCTTCACTCGATAATGTACCTGCCAATAATCGATACTCTAAATCTTTTTGATATTTCTTATCCAACTCTTCCTCAGCAGAAAGTCGCATCAGTGCAAACTGCAAAGTTAAAATTGCATCTTCCGTACCAGCAAAATCAATATCGTTTAATTGATTGTTTTTTTCAGTGATCACAAGATAAAAATATCGGCCATCGAACAATTGCATTTTGTTGATATACTCTACATATTCTCTTTTTTGTATGAAATACTGATGTTTAGTAATTACTTCCGGTATATATCTTTTTAACCCATTTTCAATATTAAAACTTACAGGTTCTTCTTCACTCGATGCGTAACAGTCATAATCACTACTATATATTGCGACTGGATTGTCTAACATTTTATTAAGTAGAATTAATACTTTTTCAATCACTACATTTAAATTAGATTCATTCAACAAAATGCCACTGAAAATATCATGCATCGAAGCAAAATATAATCGGTTCGCTGCCTCTTTATTATATATTTGTCCTAATATATATTTTATAATTCCAAAATAATTTTGATTTTGAGATATTTCTAAAACAGGAATATGATTCTCTTCACAAAACTTAAATAAGGTATCCAATAAGCAAGATGGAATTGATTCATTTCGTTTAATAATAAATCCACTTATTTTTTTCTTATTTAACTCTTCTAGATGAAAAAGAAACATCTCTTCGTTCATTTTTTCAAATACCTTTAAACTAGTTAAAAGTAGTTCTCCACCAACCATATACTTCTTTATATCTAATTCTTCAATAATTCTAATTCCTTTTATTTCTCTGTCTACCCCCCCCCCGAGATTTTTGCCTATTAACCGAATCTGCAAATTTTCATTTGATTCAAGTAAGTTTTTTACGGTATACACACTACATCCCACACTTTCATATTTATGACACTGAATCATAAACTATATACTGTATTTTCTACTTACTCAGTTTGCCCTGCTTTTATTGGTAAAACTTCATAATGCTCTAACAAAAAATACTATTTGTTAATTCAATTATATTTAAACCCATATTTTCTGTCTAGAAGGTAATATTTAAAATTTATGAAAGATTGGCCCATTTTATTTCGATCCTCTATTGATCATGTCTAACAACTGTTCCGTATTTCAACTGACCGTCTTCGTAGACAAAAGACCATTCCTGATTCCAGTCATGGATAGCACCATCAGCTCCTGTAGAAAAAAGAGCAAACCAAACTTCGTCATCGGATTTCTGCACTATATGGTCAAAATAGATCGAGTGACCTACAATTCCGTCGATGTGATATCTTTGATACACTTGACCATCTTCTTCCCAGAACGGTGCTTCTTTATAGAAATTAATACTCATATCCATATAAGGAACAGGATATTTCTTTGAAAACTTCTGATACCATACATTCTCAATGTCTTGTAATGAATGGATATTGTGGTCTGTTATGACTGACGAGCCAAATTCTCGTGTACTTTCAAAGTAAGTTCCAGTCATAAACCCATAATAAGTTTGCCAGTAATCATGAAAATGATCATTCGCATAAGCTAAAAGTTCCTCATCTGTGTATAAACTGGATAGCCCCGAATCAACAACAGGTTTACTCTCATCTTCTTCAGGTTGATTGACTGCATCTTGTTTCGATTCCTTCTTTTCTTTCTTCTTCTGGACTACTGTCTCATCCTTTTTGTCTTTGCTGTTTTCGCATGCACATCCAGACAAAGTCAGCACAGCTGCTAAAACCGCTACAATTATCCTATTTCTTTTCATACTTCCACCATTTTCCTGACATTAGTATATCATCTGGATACAAAACAAACAAAATCTCGACTAACTCCAAACAACCTCTCAATCATCACGAAGATTCTTGGGTTTTGTCCATAAAAAAAAGCATCTATATAAGATGCAGGTAAGCCATCCTTGATTGCCGTTAGTTTTTATTTACCTCTACTTACCAATGATTTTTATCGTTAATAAGTGACTTGTTGCTGACTTAAGACAATCGGTCAGAATCCTCAAATAAAGGATGGCAATAATAACATGTAGATAGAATCGCTATCTACATTTGTAATATACTATATATAGTGCGAAATGTAAATGAGTTCTATACTGTAGTATTTTTAGTATTTAAACAAAATCTCGAATAACCCCAAATAACCTCTCAATCGTCACGAAGATTTCGGGGTTTTGTTCAGAAAAAAAACGAATGAACAAAACTCCCCTTCGAAGCTTCTGAAAGACCTTCTCATTGGAATCGAATAATTATTGGAAGTTATTTTGTTTGGAATCCGACAGGAAAATGTTTGGATTTGCAGCAAAAACAAGCAGTAGAAATATGATCTACTGCCTTTTGCTGTTTACTTTGTTTGTTTCTTGTCTTTGATTTCCTTTTTGTACTTGTAGTAAGTCGCTCTAGGAATGTCGAGTTTTTCAATCAATTCAATATCCGAATAGGTTCCATCGAATGTTTTAGAATACTGCACGATCTGCTTCTTCATATCATCAGCTTTCGGAATGTTATAAACAGCTCCTTTCACTCCCCCAATTTGAGAGCCGTTCTTCTTTGCTGTCATCAAAGCTGCTCTTTTTAGATTGGACGACATTTCCTTGCTAAATCTAGCCTGCTCAGCACAGCACTTTAGACATCGTATGACATACTCCCCAATCTTCCTTTCAGGCGGTTTGACGTCCAAAGTCTCAAACAATTCCCTGATAAACGAAAGATTACATTCGGGTGTATTGATAAAATAAATGTCAATGTGTCTGAAAAAACACTCCACATAGAATTCAAAGAAATCCTCTTCATTTCTGAAATCTTTTAACGTCATGAAATAGTCGCAGAAATATATTTTGCTTCTCCAATCGAGACGTGAAAGATACTGCGTTAGTTCATCGGGATTTACACTAACCAGTTGAATATCATGGTAAAGTTCAAACAGATTCGGCATCGTCTTTCCATTCTTTTTTTCTTCTTCTGCTGTTTTGAAATAATATCGTTTCATGGCTTTATTATATTCTATTTTCTAAATCATGACAATTGTTAACCTGCAAAAAAAATCTATATTTAGGTGTTGTGTTTCTGTACTTTTGTTGTTATTATAATTTTAGAAAGTACATATTTAGTTGTATTCTTTATAGACTTTGTAACGTACAACACACTTTAGGAGGAAAGTTTTATGGATGGAAATAGAATAGACGGCAATGCATTGCATTTTGGTATCTACAATCATGTTCTGACTGTAGACAACGATAAATTAGTAACCCGAAAACTGATAGTTCTCAAAGATGGAAAACTTCCGGTTGCTTTCACCAATTTCGATATGTTCGCTGGAGGCTCAGGAACTCCTCTGAAACATCTGGACAGCAACGATGGACCTCAGTACTTATATGTATGCAAGTTTCTCAATTATGTATTCTTTGAGAAATATTCCATTACAAAGCTGACAGATATAACAGCTGAAATGCTCATCTCTTTTTTAAAAGGCTATGGTTCATGCACTCTGCCAAATGATGATGAAAATACATCCAGAAGCAAATCCTCAGTGAACAGGTGCGTCAATTATGTTCTGAGCTTTGTACATGAACTGGAACGTCAGAATCACAAGACAAAAGTAGACTGGAAGAAAATCTACAGGAAAGTCAAAAAAATCAGTACAAAGGCAAGACGTGTCATAACAGAAGAACAACTTGCGTTTGAGATTCGATACAAGGAAAACGTCAATGAAATATTCAGGGATATTACAGAAGAAGCTTTCCAGATCATTATGCAGGTGATCATAGACAGGCATACAAACATTCTGATGCTTGCTGCTCTGGGAGCTTTTGCAGGACTGAGACCTTCTGAAGCCTGCAATGTACGCCGAGAAGAATACGGCGGAATCTTTTTCGAGCTATTTGGCGATGAAATCTACAATATCGAAATCGACCTGACAAAAGAAGTTCGTCTACGCAGTGACGATGTACCTGTTGGCGGTATAAAAAAACACAGAAGACAAAAGGTATATCCAGCGTTTCTTGCCGAATTTCGAACGCTGTATGAAATCTATATGGATTTTATTGAAGGCAGAAAATTCGAAACCGATTATGGTCCATTGACAACGAATCAATACGGCAAAGCTTACACATATAATGCCTATTTACGTGAATTTAAAAAGGTCATCTGTGAAGCCAGAGAAATAATGATTCACAGTGACAACCCGAGCACACAGCTTTACGGGCATATGCTGTACACTCATTCATTGACTCCGCATATATTCAGGCACTGGTTTACGGTAAAGCTTGTTCAGTTTGGTGAACAGCTTCCTACAATCATGAAATACAGAGGAGACAGAAGTCCAGAATCCGCCAACACCTATCTACAGAACAAGAGCGAGCTTATCAAGCAGCTTGACAGTGTTGAAGATGAAATCTGGAGCTATAACACATGGAGGGTAAATAAAATTTATGGTCAATCTAACCCAGAAAATCAAGAATCTAGCACTACAGAATAACATTCCCTATCAGGACTGCACTGCAAAACTGACGGAATATTTCGTTTTCAACAACTGGTTCAATGACACTCCCAAAGTCATAAACAAAGAACTCTACATCTCGGATGAGACATGGAACAACAACGAAAATGAAATCGTCAGCTACTTCAGCTCATTCAACAAAACACCTGAGCAGAAACATGAAAGGCTTGTCCAGATGTTTGAAAAGGAATTTCCTGAAACTTTTGAGTATTTCAACAGATTCAAAAGAGATGTCACTGTTGATAGAAGCTCTGTTGTAGGTGTTCTGGATTTTCTGCTTTATTACCTTCCTGGTGAGATTGCTTTTTCCAGCAGCAACGAAATCAAGTATCTGCTTAAAGACGCATCAGAACACCTGAAAAGATGTGATGCCGAAGTGCTCGTTTTCTTCATCAACTGGCTGAGCGAAAGCAGAAGTATCCGAACTGCTTTTAATGGACTCTATCAGGTAAACAACTATTCAAAAGCCAAGAACAATGAAGCATATGACCTGAACTTCTATCTAAATGTCCTTTATCATATGCTGAACGCTGACTACATTTCAAAGAATCAAATGTATCTGAAAGCAGCCAAATCCAAGGATTACATTGATACATGGCTCTTTATCTCACTGCATTTTCTATGTGCTTTAAGAACTACAGACCTGCTTCGATTCCCACATCCTAAGCTTGCCTACTCTCCTGAAGAAGTTCTAGAGAAAGTCAAAAAAGGTGAATTCACAGATGAAGATGCAAAACGTACACTGCTATCCATAAATGTGTATTTAAATGCGGTCCAGCTGACTCCAAACAAGACGAAAGACTACTCTGGAATTTCGACCATTCATTTTCACGTGCCAACATCTCTGGAAGTGCATGTCGGTACTCTGTTCGCAATTGCTGAGGCACATTTTCAGCTGTCTGGAGCCGATGAAAGCCAGCCGCTGCTTCGAGTTATCCGTGAATATAGAGATATCAAGAAAGCAATGGGTGATGAGATTGCAAATCTGTTCATCAAATCCAACTTCCACTGTCGTCAGGCAACCAAGTCATTCCTTCAGATGATTGAGTATCTGACAAGAGATGTAATTGCATCCAACAATGATTTCAACGTGAAAGGCTATGAACTAGCATCCAGAGCACGTTCACATAAAGGAAGCTTTACAGAATTTGCAAATACGACACGAGTATACCTGCAGGACCAGAAGATGTCTGGATATACAGCTGATTTTGTTGCACACGAATTACTGGAGCGTGGTGTGCTTTCAAACATTGCCACAATGCTTCTGAAAATGCTGTACAAGGATAAATTCGAAGAACTTGGCGTAGAGAACCAGACAAAGCTGATAAAGGAACTCTCTATGTCTCCTTTGGAAATTGAAAACTCAATCGGCGTCATGCAAAGAGCGACGAATCAATCCAAACAGACAGCAATCGAAATCATCAAAGCAGCAAACAAACAGGAGATTCTTGTCATTCTTCACCGTATCGGCAACGACGAGGCACTCTCTAAGACCGAAGGAAGCCTGTGCATCATGTCTGCTATGAAAAAGCAGTGCCCTTTTAAAGAAAAAAGCACATGTATTGGCTGTCAGTATGAAGTATCGACAAAAACGACCGTATTCCAGCTGGCACAAATGTCACTGGACCTTAAAAGCCAGTACGATAAAGCAACCACTCAAATTGAAAAAGACCGATTAAAGACAATCGTTACTCAAACCATTCTGCCTAAATTACAGGATGTCCTGCTATGTATCAAAGAAAACTACGGCGATACTGAATTCAGCATAATGAACAATCTAGTAAAGGAGCTAACTATAAATGAGCAGCAACAACGACAACAACATCAATAGAAACAACATCATCACATCAGTCATCATGATTCCTGAATTGAACGAATTTTCCTATAAGGAAGCTAAAAGACTGTTTCTAAGCTACAAGGAAAAAGGCGTTATCACAGGCGGATATTTTGATGACAAAAGCTGGAGTGTAACGGACGAATATGCCAATTACGGATTGAACTTTGATTTAAGGAACATTGACTGTGATACATTTCTGAATACCATTGGTATCACAAAGCATGAATACATCAATTACGTAAAAACATATACGATATTCAAGTTTGGAGAACTTGCCTTCACAACACTTCGGGATTTTGTTGGACAGCTAAAGCATTTCATCGCATCCTACGACTTTAACAAGCCAAGATTCGTTGATGATTACTACTATAATACGTGTAATCAAATCTCAGAGTTCTTTTCACTTATTAAAATCAGTGATGATTCGATTCAGGACAGTCTTTTAAGAGCCTTGGAAGATGTTCAGGACGATTTCAGAAAAAGAGCCCCAACACATCAGAGGACATTGGCCTCCTTTGAATCCTATTTCAAATTCAACGATATTCTAAGCCGGTTCTGGAAAGAATCTACTGATGAGGATGAAAAGCTGTTCTACTTCCCTGTTTATCTGTGGTGGAATCTTTCTGGTGTTCTTCCTATGAGACCTCGTGAGTTTGTTCTGACTCCAAGAAACTGTCTGAAAAAATCAGGTGATTCATGGACACTCACAATCGTCAAAGACAAATTAAAAGGAAGCAACAGGAAAGTATCGTATAAGATATCGACAGATTATGAAAGGGTTACGTACTCCGTTCCTGATAAGTTTGCCAATTTAATCAACTGGTATCTGGAAGCAACGAAAAAGTATTCTGATAACGAACTGTACACACTCTTTATTGCTGATACACACTATAAAAAGTGGGATAGATGTATTCCCTACAACAGCCGTTATTTTACCTATCATAATCTTTGTACCTGTCTGAGATATTTCTTTGAACAGATTGTTTCAGAAAGATATGGATATCATATCGTTTATGATAAATCCCTGCATAACCTGACTTCAAACGATATCGAATACATCTATCTTGGCGATACACGACATCTGGCTATGATCAATATCGTCATGGAAGGTGCTCCTCCTATGATTGCCTCTATTCTTGCAGGTCATGACAATACAAACATGACATCATTTTATTTCAGCAATGTAGCTGAATATGTGGAATGTAAGGCAAGAAGACAGTATGTGAGGATGATTCAGGGCAAACAGACGTATTCAATCAGTAAACGATACAATCAGCCTTTGCTTGCCAAAAACTATATACCTCTTGGCGACAATCGGTTCTGCTGCAATCCACAAGTGGCAGAACATGACTTCTCGTACTGTTTGAATGTTGCAGATGACAACGGATATATCGGTGGCTGCGAGAAATGCATCTATTACAGAAATTCAGGAACGAGTTTCAAAAAGACAGAAGAAAACATCCGAAATGATTTGCAGATTCAGCTGGCCACACTAAAGGATATCGTCCATGAATACAGAATGCACGAGAAGAATAAAGAAGATATCGAACAGGCGGTTTTAAAGCTTCAAAACGCCGAATATTCGTACAGACGATTCAAGATGGAACAGATGCTGCTGGAAAACACGGAAAAAGATGAAAATAAAGGAGATGAATAACATGGCACGACCTAGATCATTCACAGAAGACGAACTCATTGCTTTAATCAACGAATATTATCTGGAATATCCAAACAGGATGATTAAAACATCAGACCTTGAGCGATATGCAAGGACTCATGGACACCCTAATTTCAAGGCGTATTCCATTCGACGCTGTGCAAAAGCTAAACAGTATATCGACCAAATCAACGCCAACAATCAGGTGACATTAGAAACGACAATCGTTACATGGAGACAGCTTGATGTCGATGCTTTTCTGAATCTGAACCGTTCAAGAAGTGACTTGAAAAATGCTCTGATTCAGCGTGACAACTATTATGGTGAAGTATGCCGCAGTGCTGGAGAATTTCTCAGGGACAAAGAGCATTTGGAAGATAAAATCAGACGGATGAAATCTGAAATCAATGATTTAAAGAGTCAGATTGCTGAATTAGAGCAGATGAATACCAATAAAATCAATCGGTATTCACAGGAAATGCTTTCAAAAATGAAGAAGGTTCTGGATACGTACGTTTATCCAGATATCGCAAATGAGATTCTGAAAAAAGAAGGACTGGACTCTTTGTTTGGCCTGTACGTCAACCCTGAAAGTGTTGAATCAGAGCTGATTACTCCTGAATCAGTACTTGATATCAGCAGTAATCAAGCCACCACTTCAGATGAAGACGATACAGTAGACTCCATTCAGGATTTGATGGGAGGTTTTGACGATGAGTAAGAAAAGAATCTTTGCGGAAGAACATCCTGAGTACCTGAAGTACTGGGATTTTGAAAAGAACACGCTCGATCCATACAAAATTGGACCGATGTGCAACGAAAAAGCCTACTGGAAATGCGAACATGGGCATCGGTTTGAACGTATAGTTTTTAATATGTCTAGAGGAAACACAACCTGTCCAGAATGCAAAAAGCGTTCAACAATGGTTATTTCAAAACCTGGAATCATGAAATTCTGGGATAAAGAAAAAAACACACTTGATCCTGAAATCACTCCTGCAAGAAGTAATGAATATGCCTGGTTTAAATGTCCTAAATGTGGATATTCATGGAGGACTCAGATATGTGGACGTTTAAGAACGGACAAATGTCCAGCATGCGAGACAAATAATGTTATAAGAAAAGGAGTAAATGACTTCCGAACAATTTCCCCTCAACTCGCATTGGATACATCAGATGAATTGAATCCTGATATTGATTTAAATAAACTTGGAATAGGCTCAAAAACAAGAATCCATTGGAAATGTCATATATGTGGATTTGAATGGGATGCTCCTATTCATGGACGTGCACATCGCTATAATGGTAATAACGGAATCGCTGCTTGTCCTGCCTGTGCTAAAGTCCGCAGAAAAGATGGATATGATGTTGATTATCCGGAACTAGTGCCTTTATATTCTCCAAATAATCCAATACCTTTAAACGAAGTACGAGGGGTAAAAGCAAAATTTTTATGGATTTGTCCAAAGCACGGTGAATATGAACAAAAACTTGGGCACATGATTCGTGCTTTAAAAAATGGTACTATAGGATGCCCATATTGTAACGGTTTTAAAGTCCGTCGTGAAGATAGTGCTGGAGCAAAAGCACCTGAACTAATCAAAGAGTGGGCCTCATCAAATGAATCAACCCTATATGAATATGCACCTAACTCCAAATATCTTGCTACTTGGTGTTGTCCTGACTGTGGAACAAAATGGAAAGCTCCTATCAATATAAGAGTTCAAGGATATGGCAAATGTCCTACCTGTTATGGTAATAAGACATTTAAGGAACGATATCCTGAATTAGAAAAGTTTTATGCCAAAGATAACACGCTTCCTTATGAAGATGCTATTGTTTCTGATTATACTCCGAGAAACTGGATCTGTGAAAAAGGTCATGAATTCACGGCTTCATTTTACAAAATTCATGATCAAGGTTTTAGATGTCCTTATTGCGAAAATAAAAAAGCACTGAAAGGATACAATGACTTTGAACATCTTTATCCTGTACTTGCACAAGATTATGACGAAGAAAAGAATGGCAACAAAGCCAGTGAAGTTGTTGTTTCTTACCGAAATGTTTACTTTAAGTGTAAGAACGGTCATTCATTTGTACGGCCTATTATACGACATGTCGAATTAAATGGACAATGTCCTATTTGCAGTGGAACTGTACTTAAAAAAGGTAGTAATGATTTAGCAACGATTTATCCAGCGATAATTTTATTCTGGGATTATGAAAAGAATGAAAAAAGACCTGATCAAGTTTTAGCAACGCTTGACAATAGTTACCATTTTGTCTGTTCTAATGGTCATCATTTTAAATGCACATTACGAGAGCTCGTTGAAAATGATTTCCATTGTCCTGTCTGTGAAGGTAAACGTGTTGATCCAGGAAAAACTTCTCTTCAAGCTTTAAATCCAGAACTTGCTTCAGAATTTTCTGTAAATAATAAATCAACAGCAAGTCAGATTGCCTTTGATACAAGCAGAAAAGTATTATGGACATGCCCTACTTGTGGGGAAGATTACTTGTATCCTGTAAATGAACGTAAAATCGGCGATAATTCCTGTCCATATTGCAACCATACAAAATTAAAATCAGGAGTTAATGATTTAACGATTACCAACCCACAACTTGCCAGTGAATTTTCGCCTAGAAATGACAAAAAGGCAAATGAAGTTGGTGAATGGCAGGTATATGAAGTATATTGGATTTGTTCAAAATGTGGTACTGAATATTACGCTAAAATACGAGATCGAAGTGTTGAAGATGCTTCTTGTCCTGCTTGTGCTGGAAAAAGAGTTCAAGCTGGTTTCAACTCTTTTGCAGATGAACATCCTGATATAGCCAAAGACTGGTCTCCTGACAATGATAAGAAACCTACTGAAGTTCTATCAAACAGTTCTTATATAGCCGAATGGATTTGTTCAAAATGTGGTTATACATACAAAGCTACTATCAAAGATAGAGTCGCTAATGACAACCTATGTCCTGCTTGTGCTGGTAAAAAAGCCCAACCTGGTTTCAACTCTTTTGCAGATGAACATCCTGATATAGCCAAAGACTGGTCTCCTGACAATGATAAGAAACCTACTGAAGTTCTATCAAACAGTTCTTATATAGCCGAATGGATTTGTCCTACTTGTGGCTATACGTACAAAGCTTCTGTACGAGATAGAGTTGCATCAGGTGATTTATGCCCAGCCTGTGCTGGTAAAAAAGCTCAGGCAGGTTTTAACAGTTTGTTAGACATTTATCCTGAAGTGCAGGATGAGTGGGCTGAAAATGAAAACACCTTGTTAGGCATCTTCCCAGACGAGATTCTGCCAACCAGTACTGCAAGAGTCTGGTGGGAATGTAAAGACTGTGGGCGAAAATATTTACTCAGCGTCAACATGTGGGTAGAGAAACACATTCGTGGAATGACTTCCTGTACATACTGCAGCGGTCTGAGAATGCGTGAGACTCACATCCTGTTGTAAGCAAAAAAAAGAGTATGAATTCTTCTTGAACTCATACTTTTTTTTGGTTTTGTTCATTTTTAACAATTTTTGCCTGAATTTTAGATTTAAGTTATCATGGGGGTTTTGTTCATTTTTTGTACAAAACTTACTAAATTTCTGATTATCTTTTCATAAGTTGGTAAATGCCGATATATC
>ERZ773144.1784-NODE-1784-length-18584-cov-6.876248_pt1 | contig 18584 bp, 15 predicted proteins | sample MGYA00580849_ERZ773144 | MGnify/ENA primary metagenome ERZ773144 (study PRJEB29015, sample SAMEA2737861) | human gut metagenome | biome: human gut; feature: human-associated habitat; material: faeces | place: China | collected 2012 ...
AAATCAACTTCGATATTACATATCATAACACAATTTTTTTTTGAAGTATACTTCCTTTTCAATTCATTAGTTGTTCTTTAATCTTTTTATTTAAAAAATAAAAAAGAGAAAGTTATAATTTTCTACACTTTCTCTTTCCTTATCATTTTTATCATTCTATTTTGCCATCTCTGCATCTGCCCATAATGTCAGCTGCTCCAGCATATCTTCACTTATCACTTGTTCTGCTGTTAAAACTTCTTTAGTTTTGTTGTACATTTTTCCTCCTGTATCAGATTAAATATTTATATAAATTTTTTAATTTCTAATATGACATAGAAGGTTATTATATATCTCTTTTTATATTTTGACAAGTACTTGTTTATAAATTTTTATTCCATTTTATCCAGTTTAACTTTTCTTCACTTTAAGCGACTTTTTATATTCACTGCACCATACCATATGATCATTTACCATCCCAGTGGCTTGCATAAAGGCATAACAAATAGTTGACCCTGCAAATTTAAAACCTTTTTTCTTCAGTTCTTTACTCATTTTATCTGATATCTCTGTTTTAGCTGGAACTTCAGAAATATTTTCCCATTTATTTACTATTGGCTTACCTTCTGTAAATTTCCATATATATTTACTAAAACTCCCATATTCTTCCTGTATTTTCATAAAAGCTTTAGCATTAGAAATAAGTGCATCTATTTTGAGTCTATTACGAATAATCCCTTCATCTTCCAAAAGACTCTTTTTCTTCTCATCATTATATTTAGCAATTATTGTATAATCAAATTTATCAAAAGCTTTTCTCATATTTTCTCTTTTTCTTAAAATAGTACTCCAGCTCAACCCTGCCTGCATAGTTTCCAGAATAAATATTTCAAAAAGTTTTGCATCATCAAACTCTGCTTTTCCCCATTCTTCATCATGGTATTTAATATCAAGTTCACCTTTTGCCCATTCACACCTTTTTATTTCATTCATTACAGTATCCCTCCTGTATTTTCAGCTTTTAATCTATTATATCTTTATTCAATTATTTATAGCAAGAACTTATTTGGAAATATACCTTTTTGGAATATTTTTATTTTAAAATATAAAAAAGAGGATAAGAAATTTCTATCCTCTAATTTTTATACTATTTATTTTCTAGTCTTTTATTTAATATTTCAGCTTCTTTTTCATATCCTTTTTTCCCAAGAAGAGCAAACATATTAGCCTTGTAAGACTCTACTCCTGGCTGGTTGAACGGATTTACTCCCAAAAGATATCCGCTGATTCCACAAGCTTTTTCAAAGAAATAGAATAAATATCCAAGATGAAATGGCGTAGCTTCGGGTATATTTACTACCAAGTTTGGTACTCCTCCGTCTACATGGGCTAAAAGTGTTCCTTGCGATGCTTTTTTATTTACAAAATCCATTCCTTTACTGCTTAGATAATTAAGTCCATCCAAATCAACAGTTTCCTTTTCAATAATAATATCTTTTTCTGGAGTTCCTATAAGTACAGCTGTTTCAAATAGTTCTCTTCTTCCATCTTGTATATATTGCCCCATTGAATGAAGATCAGTACTGAAATCTGCTGCTGCTGGGAAAAGTCCTTTTCCATCTTTTCCTTCTGATTCTCCAAATAATTGTTTCCACCATTCTCCAAGATAATGCAGTCTTGGTTCGTAGTTAATTAACATTTCAATGTTCTTCCCTTTTCTGTTAAGAATATTTCTGATAGCAGCATATTTATAACAATCATTTTCTTCATATGGTGCTGTATAAGCATTTTGAGCTGCTCTTGCCCCTTCCATTAATTCATCAATATTCACTCCACTGCATGCAATTGGAAGAAGTCCTACTGGTGTAAGTACAGAAAATCTTCCTCCTACATCATCTGGAATAACAAAAGTTTCATATCCCTCTTCATCAGCAAGCTTTTTCAATGCTCCTTTAGACTTATCAGTAGTAGCATATATTCTATGTTTTGCTCCATCTTTTCCATATTTTTCTTCAATATATTTTTTTAACACTCTGAAAGCTATTGCAGGCTCTGTAGTAGTTCCTGATTTAGATATAACATTAATAGAAAAATCTTTTCCATCTAATAAATCTAAAAGATGTGAAAGATATGTTCCAGAAATATTATTTCCTACATAATATATTTCAGGTGCATTTCTCTTTTCTTTTGAAAGGCTGTTATAAAAAGTATGAGAAAGAAAATCAATAGCAGCTCTTGCTCCTAAATATGATCCTCCTATCCCCACTACAAGCAATACATCAGAATCTTTTTTTATTTTTTCTGCTGCTGTCTTTATTCTTTGAAATTCCTCTTTATTATAGTTAGTAGGAAGCTCTATCCACCCTAGATAGTCATTTCCTGCTCCTGTTTTTTCATTTAGAAATTTCTCAGCTACAGCTACCTGTTCTTTCATCATAGAAAGTTCAGCTTCATTAAAAAATCCCAATGCTTTTGAATAATCCAATGACAGTTTTTCCATTTTGTTTCCTCCCTATTTATTACCTTGTCTATTTCTTGTTTTCTAGTTTTTCTATCCTTGATTTAAGCTGGTCTATTATAATTTCATTTTCGTTTATTCTTTTTTTAAGAAGCTCTACAGTCTCATTTATATTATCTATTTTAGAATTATAAGTTTCTGTATCAAATCCAATTTTATTAAGTTCTTTAGAAAATTCAAGTATCAGAGCTTCCAATATGTTCAAATCTTCTTTATTTGCTTTTTCCAGTTCTACTTTATCCAACAGTTTTGAAAGGTCATAAGCAAACTCATATCTAGATACAGGATCTCCTCCGTTGAATTTATATGAATTCTCTTTTATTATTCCTTTTTTTACAAGATTTTCCACTGAGGAATAAGCCCAATGCTCTTTGTTAAGATCTTCATAACCTAAAGCAGCAAATCCTATGTTGAAAATCACAAAGTTAACTATTAACATTTTTTTCAGAATCTTAATTTTCCCTCACCTCTTCCTGCGCAATTTCTGAATAATCCTCTTATTTAAAAATTATTTTAAATAGTGACACTCTACTTTCAGTATATCACAATGCCCCTATGCTTACAACGAAAATCAAAGCAAAAAATTAAGATTTAATTGATACTAAATAAAAATAATACTGATTTATTCCAAGGATATTTTTATCAAACATGGATTTTTTATTATAATTAAAGTTAAGTGAATGCTGTTAATTGCTGTAGAAGAATTATATCGTTGTAATTAATAATCTATTTGTGACATTGGATGAAGCTATCTGTACTGCAAACTTTGTAATATCACAAAAATGAGAAAAAATAAATATATAAATTAAAAAAGGAAAATAAAACTAATAGAGTAAGACTATAATATAATCTTTCCCCAAGATGTTTTATATATAGAAAAGGAGCTTCTTCCCCAGAGGCTCCTTTTCACTAATTAGAAATATTTAAAAAAATTTCAAATATTTTTTAATCTTATTTATTAACATTAAGACATGGAGGTATTTTAATGAAAGGGCTTATATTAACCTTAATTATTTTCTTTATTTTTACATTTTTTTGTATGGGAACAGCTATATACTTTTTTCTTTGTTTTATAAAAATGATATTTTTATGCTTGTAAATTTACAATATCTTATATTCACTCTTTTTCTCATACCCTTCCTTGATTCAATCTAATTTACGTTATTTCCTATTTTTTCTTCCATTCTCTCATCATTTTTTTAATCTTTTCTCAAGTTTTTTAATCAAACTCAATATCAGTATCTATCTATAACTATGTCCATTAAACGAAAAATACACTGTTATAAGAAAATAAAACATCATAATAATACAGTTAAATTAATAATAAAGTTGTTGACAAGGTTGAAGTTTGATTTTTCAAATAGTATACTTTACATAATAAGAAAAGAAAAAATTATCATTTGAAATTAAAAAAATTTAACTTTTTTAGCTTTTAATAATATTTACACAAATTTAATACTTATTTTTCTACTGTGACTGAAAATTAGGTTATTCTTCTTAACTGTTAAGTAATCTTTCTTGAATATTTTAGTTTGTGTATCTGTAAATTTACAAAATTCTTTTATCAATACATTTTTAATCCTACTTGAAGTATTCTTTCAAAATCAATTACATTTCCAAATACTTAAAATTTTAGATTTATAATCTTTCTGTTTAATCCAATAAGAATAAATAAATGATGTAAAAAAAGTTTTATAAAAATATAATTAATAAAATTAATTATGCAACATATTATATAAAGGAGGTAAAATATGCAGTTGGTAATAGCATTAGTATTAGGATTGGCCCTTGTTATATTTTTTATACTTAAAACTAAAGTCCAAGCATTTCCAGCATTACTTATAAGTGCTATATTTATAGGACTACTTGCAGGTATGTCAACTAATGAAATAATGGCTTCTATATCATCAGGATTTGGTGGAACATTATCAAGCATAGGAATAGTAATTGGTCTTGGTGTTATGATGGGAAAAATACTTGAAGTTACAGGTGGAGCAAAAAAAATGGCTTCTGTAATTTTAAAATTAGTAGGTATTCAGAGAACAGAGATAGTTCTATTACTATCTGGATGGTTAATTTCCATCCCTGTATTCTGTGATTCTGGTTTTGTTATATTATCAGAGCTGGCAAAAGAATTTTCTCGTAATACAAAAAAATCAATGGTTAAATTAGGTTGTTGTCTTGGAGCTGGATTATATTTAACGCACCACTTAGTTCCCCCTACACCTGGGCCACTTGGTGTTGCTGCTATTTTAGGAGTTGATGTAGGTCAATTAATTATATGGGGAACTACAGTTTCAATATTGATGATGCCTATTCCTCTTATTTACTCTAAATATATATCAAACAAAATTCCAGATATAATTCCTGAATCAACAAGTGAAGTAAAATTTACAGATGAAGATCTTCCCAGTGGACTTATGTCTTTTTTACCAATACTTGTTCCTGTTATATTAATTCTTATTAATACAGTAAGTGCAGCAAAAGGAATTAATAATTCTATAATCTCTCTTGTTGGTAATCCTATAACTGCAATTTTAATTGGTACTCTTATTGCTATTTATGGATTAACTGCAAGAGTTTCAAGAAGTGAAGTTATTAGTACCCTAGAAACTTCTCTAGCAGACGCTGGATTAATTATCTGCATAACTGGAGCAGGAGGAGCCTTAGGTTCAGTGCTGAGAACTTCTGGAATAGGAGATTATGTGGCAAATATAATTGCTTCATCAAGTTTTCCACCTATACTTCTGCCTATGATAATGTCATCACTGCTTAAATTATCACAAGGAAGTGGAACAGTATCTATGATAACAACAGCATCAATATTAGCCCCTATGATTTCAGGATTAGGAATTTCACCACTAATTACAACATTGGCAATATGTGTTGGAGCACAATGTGCCTCAATTATAAATGACAGTTATTTCTGGGTTGTTACAAAATTTTCTGGAATGGATGTAAAAGTTGGACTAAAAGCCTGGAGTACTACTACTTGCGTTATGAGCATAACAGGTTGTGTTATAGTATTTATTCTAAGTTTTTTCTTATAAGGAGGAGAGGTAATCATGCGTAGTCAAAAAGTTTATGCAGGGCCTAGCAGAATAGAAGCAAGAGCCCTATTGTATGCAACAGGAAAATTAGAAAAAGAAATTGGAAAAAAACCTTTAATTGGAGTGGTTAATTCATTTAATGAAATAGTTCCTGGACATTTTCATTTAAGAACAATAGCAGAAGCTGTTAAACTTGGAGTTGCATCAGCAGGAGGTATTCCTGTTGAATTCCCTGCAATAGCAATATGTGATGGAATAGCAATGAGCCATGAAGGAATGAGATACCCATTAGCATCAAGAGAGCTGATAGCAGACAGTATTGAAGCTATGACGCTGGCACATGGATTAGATGGACTTGTATTAATAGCAAATTGTGATAAAATAGTTCCTGCTATGATGATGGCTGCCCTAAGGCTTAATATTCCTGCTATTTTAGTCAGCGGAGGTCCAATGGCAACAGGTCATTATAGAGGAAAACCAGCTGACTACAGTACATGCATAGAAAAAATTGCAGCATATAAACTAGGAGAAATGGATGAAAGTGAAATGGAAGAATATGCACATTCGGCTTGTCCTTCATGTGGTTCATGTGCTGGAATGTTTACAGCTAACAGTATGAATTGCTTATCTGAAGTATTAGGTCTTGCATTACCAGGAAACGGAACTATTCCCTCATACTATGGAGAAAGAATAGCATTAGCTAAACTTAGTGGCGAAAGAGTTATTGAACTTGTAAAAGATGATATAAAACCTAGAGATATTATCAGCAAAGAGTCTTTTTACAATGCTATAACTGTTGATATGGCAATTGCTGGTTCAACTAATACAACATTACATTTACCTGCAATTGCTCATGAAGCTGATATTGAAATTAATTTGGAACTATTTGATGAAATATCTAAAAAAACTCCAAACTTATGCCATATAAGCCCATCTGGAGAAAATTTTATGTTTGATTTTTATATTGCTGGAGGTATTCCTGCAGTAATGAGTGAATTAAATAAGAAAAATTTATTAAACTGTAATACACTTAATGTAAATGGAAATACTCTGGGAGAAAATATAAAAACAGTTACAGTTAAAGACTATGAAATCATAAGAAATATTGATAATCCATATAATATTGAAGGCGGTATAGCAATCTTAAAAGGAAATATAGCTCCTGATGGATGTGTTGTCAAAGCTGCTGCTGTTTGTAATGAAATGATGGTACATTCAGGACCTGCCAAAGTTTATACAAGTATGGAAGAAGCTGCTGAAAGCATTTTTAATGGTGATGTAAAAAAAGGTGACATTGTTGTGATAAAATATGAGGGACCTAAAGGTGGCCCTGGAATGAGGGAGATGCTTAGCCCTACATCAGCAATTGTAGGAATGCATTTAGATAAAGATGTAGCTTTAATCACAGATGGAAGATTTTCAGGAGCTACAAGAGGAGCTGCAATAGGGCATATTTCTCCAGAAGCTATGGAAGGAGGAGTTTTCTCTATTATTGAAAATGGGGATATTATTTCTATAGATATCAAAAATAGAAGTATAAACCTAGATGTTAAAGATGATATAATAAAAGAAAGAATGGAAAAATGGATAAAACCTGAACCAAAAGTAAAAAAAGGTTATTTAGTAAGATATTCAAAAATGGTATCATCTGCAAATAAGGGAGCTGTTGTAGAATAATTAATAGGGTGGTTAATTTGTATGGATAACAATAAAGAAAATTTGACTAGAAAAGATGTTATGAAATTTTTAATTAATCTAATTAAAGAAGGAAAATTTAAAGCAACACAAAAATTGTATTCAGAGAATTTTATTGCTAAAAAACTTGGAATAAATCGCTCAATGGTACATGAAGTGTATACAGCTTTAGAATGTATGGGAATCCTTGAATGTATTCATGGTAGGGGAACTTATTTAAAACAGGTAGATAATAGTGTTTTAAATTCTCCTTTATGTCTATTAGCCTTTTTATTGGAAGGAGATCCTCTACAGACATTAGATTTTAGAAGAATTATCGAAATAGGAATAGTAGAAAAAGTTATACAGCAAATAACACCAGAAGATATTCAAAAAATGTATGCAGCAATTGAGAATATCAAAAATACAAATGATTATATGGAAGCAAGTAAAAATGATATATTAATTCATTCTATTTATGTAAATTCCATTGATAATGAGTTAATTTCCTTTGTTTATAATATGAGTGTCACATATATTACATACATATCAAATGATAATTGGAAAAAAATTCTGTTATCGGAAAACCAAAAATTAAAAAAAGCTCAAATTGCACAACATTTTAATATTATAAAAGCATTAGAAGAACACAATATAAAAAAATGCAAAAAATATATCTTAGAGCATATTACCTATATTGGAGATATTCTTATGAAATAATTACAAAAGCACGATAAATTATCGTGCTTTTGTAATTTTAATCATTATTCAATCCAATTTTTTTCCTTAAAATATGTATATGCACAATAATATTTTTTATTCTGCTATATATATTTTAAGTGGATATCCACAATTAATATCTCCTAGACTTCTGATATTTATATACTTTCCAAGTTCTATATACTCCTTATATTTCCCCTCTTTCTCTTCACATGGCAATATTTCATATGGCTCCTGCAAATAAAGGATATTATCTCTCATAACTTTCATATATCTAAATATCTCAGGATTTAATTTTCTTTCTAATCCAAATTTTCTCCCATTACTAAGAGCTCCAGCTGAATAATATTTTATATCAAAATCTTCAAGAGTTTCTTTTTTTATCTCAAGTTTTAATTCTTTTTTTACAAGTATATTATCATTCAACAATATTTTCATTTGAGCTTTAATTACACTCTTCAAGCTATTTTTTACAAATTCTTCTCTCATTTTTCCATATTCTAAATTTCCTTGATCATTCATAAACATAATCACATCATTGAGTTCCTCTGTTGGAAATGGAAGTTCATAAGGGGGTGGTGTACTTTTCTTTACTATTTTTCTTTCTGTCCTTATTCCTGTAACTATATCTATTACTGCTCCTATTCTATTTATAGCATAAACTGACCATTCATCTTCAATCAAATATGTATACATCAGACTTTGTTTTGCTTTTCTAGTATAATCATCATTATAAAAATAATTAGTAAGAAGAATATAATACAATATTTCCATTGATTCACTAAATTTTATAGGAACTCTTTTAGAAATTTTATTTTCGCCTTTTTCTGTTTCTTCTCTTATTTCTTCAAATATCTGAAGAATTTCATCTTTAGCATCATCTTTTAATATGATTGGAGATACCCACCTATTTTCCAATAGAAATTTTGAATATACTTTTTCTGCCACTTCCTTGGTAAATTCTGAATATCCCAAAATAATTTTTAAATCTGGAAATTCTCTATGAGGTTTGTCAGTTTCTTTAATTTCTGTATTTATTCCAGAACCAATAGGATTCCATACTACTGTTCTGTCATTTCCTCCTGTTGCCATATATACATATTGAGCAATAAATCCTCCATATTTATTACCTGTAAGATATATTTCATCTCCTTCTTCACAATATTTTTCTTTTATATATTTATAAAACCAGTATCCTGCTATCAAAGGTGCATAATTCCTATCATACATTTTCATATCATCAATTGTAATTATATCTTTTTTCATGCTTACAAGTTTTTCTCCACCATTAAATGCAATGATTATCTTATTTCCATTTTTAAAAGCTATCCCTCTAAAACCACCTTTATATTTATTATTTGTAATTTTTTCTTTTTTCTTTAAATATAGCTTATATATATCTCCATATCCTGCACCTAAAAGAAATTCCCACTCTGAAAAATCAAAAATAGTTTTTTTGGCTCCTTCTAAACTGTATTTCATAAAAAGTCTTTTATCATTTCCAGCATATTCACTCACTGATTTTTTCTTTAACTTTATACTTGGACTCAATATATTCCATAATTCTTTTGTATTCAATATATTTGTTACTGAATTACTAGATCCAGCCTCTTTTATATTTTTTATATTTAAATTTTCCCAATTCAAATAGCTCATCTGGCTGAAAAAGGCATAATCTACATCTCTCATATTTTGTCCTCCTAAATCTGTACATATGACAATTCATTTATATCTAATATATTATATACTATTTTTTTAATTCTTCCATTAATTTAAAAATTTCATTCATCTCCATATCAAACATTCTGCTGTTGTCATTAATAACAGAAAAATATTTTCTCACTTTTTCTTTCCCAAACTCCATCTCCAATTCTTCCCAATATTTTAATTTTTTTGGAATAAATCCCAAAGTGTCACTTCCTATTGAATCCATCCAAAAACGAATTTCATAATCTGGGGTAATTATTTTATTTAACTCTTTTATAGTAGTATCTCTGTCAGCCCCTTCTCCTGGATATTTTATGATGTGTTCTTTATTTCTAAATTTTATAATCACATCAAATCCCATATCACTTTCTGATTCTCTGACTTCTCCGTCTAATTCTCCAGTCTGAAGAATTTTTTCACAACATTTTATTATTTCTTCATCATATTCACGCCAGTCTATCCATAAAATATCTTTATCTTCCCACAACACATCAATTCTTTCTTCCAAACCTGCATTCAAATATTTTCTTATATTGTCCATTTTTCTCCTCCATAGATATTTTTTTGATTTCATTTATACAACTTCTTTTTTTGTTATTTTTCTATTTGTTATATTCTACATATTTATTTTCTTTTATATAAATATAGTTTACATTATTTTTTCTATAAAATAAAGATCACCTTTTTAATATACATTACTTTTATATTTTTTACTATAAAAAAATATTCAAATACAGTATAATCAAGATAGGTTAAATTTAAATACAGGAGGTAATTCATATGAAAATTTTAATATTAAATGGAAGTCCAAGAATGAATGGAAATACTAGAACTGCCCTGAAAGCTATTGAATCTGGAATTGATACTTCAATAAATCAAGTTGAATTTATTGATATAACAAAATACAAATTAAGCGGATGTACAGGGTGCAACAGCTGTCATACTAATGGAGGTACTTGTATTATAAAAGATGACTGCATACCTCTAGTAGAAAAAATCTGTGAAGCTGACACTGTAATATTTGGTTCTGCTGCTTACTGGTGGGGAATAACTGCACAGCTTAAAATGCTCATAGATAAAATGTATTTTAAAAATGCTGTTCTGCCTAAGCAAAAGAAAAATATAGGAATAGTTGCTGTTGGAGCTGATGAACTAAGTGGAGAACAATATGATCTTATCAGCAGACAATTTAAATGTATCTGTGAATATCTGGATTGGAATCTTGTGATAGATGAAGCTATCTCTGCTGCTGATATAGGAGATATGGCTAAACAGACTGAAAAAATAGAAGAATTAAAAGAGATTGGAAAAAAATTAAAATAGAAAGATTAATATTTTATTTTTATCCATATACATATTAAAAGACTTACATTATAAATTAAAAATACCCTGAATAATACTAAAATATTCAGGGTATTTTATTTAATTAGTCTTTTCTTTACAAAGTTTTTTTGAAATACTAAATTTTACGCTCTTTTTCGGATATATTGTCATAAGTTCTCTTGTAACTGGGTTAGATATTACCCTTGGTTTTCTTTCCAGTATTTCAAAAGTTCCTCTTTCTACAAATTTTACTTTTCCATCTTTTATCAAAGCTTCCTCTATAGTTTCTAAAAAAATTCCTATCTCTTTTATTGCCTCATTTATATCAATATTATTTTTGCTCATTTCCTGATATATTTTCGCAAAACCTTTCTTATTCACTATTTTCACCTCTTTCATTCACCAATTTTATCAGCCCTTCTCCTGCTCTGAATTTTAAAACTTTTTTTGGCTTAGTATATGCTTCTTTACGTTGTATTGGAATCACAATTTTCCTAGATTTTACATCTTTTTCCTCAAATACTCCCCAGTTTTTAAATACAACTTTTTTATCCTCAGCTATAGCTTTTAATAATGCATTCCAGAAATTATCTATTTTTTCTTTTGCTTCTTCTTTATTTTTAACACCATTTTTCTCTTTATAAAATTTGATAAATTCTGTTTCTGTCATTCTTTTCCTCCAATAGAACTATAATATAGTTTTTTAACTTTTAGTTACCTTTTTTAATACAAAATTATCTATTCAAAAATACCTTTAATCCTATTTTTTTAAAAATATATTCTCTTTTATATAATAAGGCGAACTTTTATAACGTAATTTTATACACTATTATAACCTTTAATATTAAAAATATCAACTTCAAAAAAAATAAGAATTTTAGACAGATTAAAAAATTAGTTTAAAAAAAATAGGCATTCTAAGCTATTTAATGTTCGCTTTATTATATAAAAGAGAACATTTGTTATGTAATCATTTCAAGTTTAATTTTCGTTTATTTTTATACTTTATTAGATAAATTTTATATTTAATTAAAATCATATCTATATATCTGATTTAAATAAAAAATAAGAGTACATCAATTCAACATTGTCTACTCTTATCTTATAACCTATGATTTTAACTCTAAACTATTCTATCCATTTATGTAAGACTTTAATCAAACGTGATATGTCAATTGGTTTGGCTATATGATCATTCATTCCTGCACTTTGAGCTTTACTTATATCTGATACAAATGCATTTGCAGTAAGTGCAAGGATAGGTATAGTTTTTGCATTTTCATGTGATAATGCACGAATTGCAGCTGTTGCTTCATATCCATTCATAACTGGCATTTGGATATCCATCAAAATAGCAGAATAATAGTCTGGATCTGAATTTTGAAATTTTTCAACTGCTTTTTTCCCATTTTCTGCTGAATCTACTAAAATTCCCTGCATTTGAAGCAATTCTATTACAATTTCACGATTGAGTTCATTGTCTTCTACTACTAATATTCGCTTTCCACATAAATTATTGTATTTTTTATCTAAAATATTGCTTGCTGCTTTTATTCTTCCGCTGGAACAAAATAATTGCAGAACATGTAATATTTTAGATTTAAATATTGGTTTTGTTATAAAAGCATCTACTCCTGCTTCTAAAAATTCTTCCTCTATATCAGAGTAATCATAAGCAGATATTATGATAATAGGTACATCTTCTCCTAATTTCTCTCTTATTGCTTTTACAGTTTCTAATCCATCCATCTCAGGCATTTTCCAGTCTATAATAACAGCAAAAAAGTCATCTGCACGATTATGGGCATCTGCTGCTACATGAACAGCCTCTGCTCCTGATAAAACCCAATAACTTCGTAATTTTAATTCATTCAAAAGCAAGCTTACACTTTCACATACAATTTGATCATCATCTACAACTAAAATAGGCAATCCTATTAACTCATTATTAACATTTTCCTCTTCATCCTGTAATTGTAAAGGTAGGGTAACTGTAAACTGACTTCCTGCACCTAGTTCACTCTTTACATTAATTGTTCCATTCATCATATGAATAATATTTTCCGTAATTGCCATTCCTAAACCAGTACCTTGAATTTTACTTGTACGAGAATCCTCTGCACGTGAAAACGGTTCAAAAATTTTTTCAATAAATTCACTAGACATCCCTATTCCATTATCCTTAAAAATAAATTCATACCATCCCTTTTGTGGAATAAGAGAAGGAAGTTCATTAATAGTCAAACTGATTCCTCCACCATCAGGTGTATATTTAATTGCATTAGAAAGTATATTCATAAAAATCTGCTGCAAACGCTCCCTATCTGCTACTACTTTTTCATGCTGAATCTGTCTTGGAATTATCTTAAAATCATGGTATTTTTCCTTCATCAACGGTTTACACATATCAACTACATTTTGAACTAGCTCCGATAAGTCAACATTTACAGGAACAAGATCAATTTTTCCACTTTCAATTTTTGACATATCTAAAACTTCACTTACCAAATTTAATAAATGATGACTTGATGTACTTATTTTATTAAGACAGTCTTCTATTTTTTTAGGTAAAGTTAAATTAGCTTGAGCAATAGATGTCATGCCAACAATAGCATTAATTGGTGTCCTTATATCATGTGACATTGATGAGAAAAAATTAGTTTTGGCTGAATTGGCTACTTGCAGCGCTTTATAAGCATCCTCTATTATTTCACGCTGACGTATTTGTTCTCTTCTTTCTTCTGTAACGTCAATTCCTATACTATAAAAAGAAGGAATTCCATCCCAACTATCTTCACCACTGACATAACTCAGTGTAATAGTTAAAATTCTCTCTTCACCATTATAAGTTCTAATTCTTGCATCTAAAACAGTATTTTTATTACTATTTTTTTCATTTTGAATCATTTCTACTGCTCGAGTCAAATCTTCAGGATAAATATAAGTACATTGAGAATGAAGTTCTTTTTCAAATTGCTCTTTAGTATATCCAATTAATTCTAAAAACTGTGCTCCATACCAGAGAATTGTTTTCATATCTCTTGCATCCAATCTAGCAAATCCACCAGGAATTGTTCTAATCAGCGCATCACGTTCTTTATCTTTCTTTGCTAATTTATATTCTGCACTGTACATATCATGTGATAATTCAATACGAGCTTTACGCCCATTCCAATCAATAATTCTATTTTTTATTAAAAAATTACGATCTAATACAGGATTAAAAAATTCCCATTCATAAAATTTATCCTTTGTTAAATATTTATTAGTGCAAAATGTACAGGGAGAAGTTCTCCCTTGAATTACTTCATAACATTTTTTTCCTAACAGCTGAGTTAATGGCTTTTTTAATGTAGCACAGCTTACTTTATTTAAATACAGCAATTCATAAGTTTCAATATCACTAATATAAATATTTCCTTCATATTCATCCATCATCCATTTTAAATTCTGCAATTTTTCTTCAATTAAATATTTTTGTTCCTCTTCATGATGAATCATGTCACTGATATCAAAAATAACAGCATTAAATACAGGAAATCCATCTATAACTTCATTTGTGATAGTTATAGATAAATTAACCCACAAAAAATTACCATTTTTAGCTGGCATACGACAGTTTAGTTTTTTACTAAAACTACCATTCTTCCACATAGAAAAAAGTTCATTTCTAATAGTTTCAAATTCTTTAGGATATAAGCTATAATATTCCTGAAGATTTGAGAATAGTGATTGGTATTCATTTTTAGTATAACCAAGATTACTATAAAAAAAATCATTTCCCCATAAAATAGAAAGCCTTTCATTTAACAGATATTTACTAATACTTATTTTTGTAGAGTTTAATAGAGTATTATATTCCTCAATTGTATTTAATTCAAAAGATTGAGGTTTAGATTCTAATGATGAATCATTTTTACATTTCATAACTAATATTCTCCTCTATAAAAATACATTTTCTTATTCTTAAAGCTCAAATCCATCTGACTCTTTTAAAGCTCTTTCTAAATTTTCTTTTTCCTCCAAAACTTTTTCTATCATTTCTTCAACAGGCTCATATTCTTCTCTACGGATTTTATTAACAATCTCTCCAAACATTTCAAATAATCTTGTAAGTCCTAGATTTCCTGTAATCCCTTTATATGTATGAGTTGATATTAATAATTGATCATATTCTTTATTTTTATACTGTTCTCTTATTTTTTCTGGATTTTCTCTCTGAAAAAATATTCTTATAAATTTTTTATACAAATTTTCATTTCCACAAAATCTATTCAATGTTTCATCAACATCATTTCCATAATTTTTTAATATCTCTTTATAATCCATTTCTTTCACCTCATATTTTATTTATACTTTATTTAAATAATGTATTTTATATTTATTTCCTTCCCACTCAACTACTTTAGCCTTAATTTGGATAGAAGTTCCATCATTTAGCTCTGTTTCTTCAGTATAAAATTTTTCTATACATTCAGAAATTTTACAACACCTTTCACATGGTTCTGCTGACTTCCACATAAGAGAATGACATTTTTTACCTAAACATTCTTCTTTACTTTTTCCTAATTTTTCACATGTAGGCTTATTAATATACATCACTTCAAATGTTTCAGCATCAGAAATAAATATCATTTCAAAAATTTGATCCAATATCCATTCAACATTTTTTAAATGATTGATAGGAGAATACTTTTCCATTTTTTCTGTATATATTTTATAGTTACTTTTTCCAGATATTTTAGCTGAAAGCAGCGCCATGTCTGCATTATAATATAAAGAATCATAATCAATAACTTTAGAAGTAAAACAAATACCTGCTGAACATGTTATGGCAATTTCTGTTTCTATATTTTTTACCATTTGAAAAAAATTATCCATCATAAAGCTTATTTTCTTTTCATCAGTACTGCCTAAAGTAAATACTACAAACTCATCTCCACCTAATCTTGAAATACTATCTATTTCAGCAAAACTATTTTTCAAACTCTTTGATATCTGTTTAAGTATTTCATCTCCTTTTACATGTCCATATTTATCATTTATTCTCTTAAAATTATCAATATCAATAATAATGAAAGCTCCTTCTATATCATTAGTTTCCAGTACTTTATTGACTCTTTCTTTTAATTCTCTCCTATTCAGCAATCCTGTTAATGGATCATGTTCTGAATAATATTTCAAATCATAAATCATATTCTTTATATTTAAGTCAATCTCATCTGAATCTGCTATTTTAAACAATTCCTTATCTTTTAAGTTTAATAATTCTCCTGTTTTATTTAAAGATATTACAGATTTATTTTCAATAAAAATTCTATCTAATTCTTCTTCAGGTATTGGTGGAGAATAATAATATCCTTGTGCATATTGACATCCAATATTTTTTAAAATATTAACTTGTTCTTTGGTTTCTACTCCTTCTGCTACTACTGCTAAATGTAGTTCTTTTGCTAAATTTATTATTACTTTAAGAAGAATTCTACTGTTTTTATCCTTTTCTATACTGTGTACAAATCCCATATCTAATTTTAAAACATCTATAGGTAGTTTTGCCAGCATATTTAGAGAAGAATATCCAGTTCCAAAGTCATCCATTTCTATTATAAATCCAATTTTTTTAAGTCTTTTAGCTCCTTCTATTATCTGCTCTGAATTTTCTGTATATGCAGATTCCGTTATTTCAAGATGCAAAGCTTTAGGAGATATATTATATTTTCTTACTAATTCTATTAATAAGTTAGATAGGTTATTATTATACAGATTTATACGAGATACATTTACTGAAATAGAGAGATTTTCATAACCATTATCACTCCATTCTTTCAGTTTTTTACAAGCCTCCTCCCATACAAAATAATCTATTTCTGTAATAAATCCATTTCTTTCAAAAAGCCCTATGAACACTCCTGGAAATATCATTCCCATTTTAGGATGATCCCATCTTACCAGTGCTTCTGCTCCTACTATTTTTTCAGTTTTAAAATCATATTTTGGTTGATAAAAAACTTTAAATCTTCTTCTGGCAAGAGAAGGTTTCATATCATTTATCAATATCTGTTCCTGAAGAAGTTTCTTTCGAATAGAATCATCATAGTAAGCATATTTTTTATTATATTTATTCTTTACTATATTTGCTGCAATCATAGCTCTGTCACACATCAATTCAATTGATATATTTTTATCTTCTACTTGATATATTCCATAACGTATAATTATATTCATATTTTTATTAAATTCTGATATTCTTTTGGATATATTTTCTAAAATTTTCTCTACATTAGTTACATCAGCAATACATATGATAAAATGATCTGCTTCTGACCTTCCACATATCCCATAACCATTTATTTCTTCATTAATTGTATTTGCCATATATTTCAGTAGTCTGTCTCCTTCTTTACTTCCATATATATCATTTACAAGTTTAAATCTCTCTATATCAGCAAATACAATATAATAGTTTCTTTTTGATAAATCTTTAAAAAATGTTGTACATTTAAAGTAAAAAAAATCTTTATTATATATTCCTGTAAGACTGTCTTTTTCTATTTTATTTATAAAGGAAGATGATTCACGCATTTTGATAATATTGGCAAGTCTGTGGAGAATAATAGCTGGTCTATAAGGCTTTACTAAAAAGTCTGCTGCTCCTCTTGATAAAGCTTCTACTTCAGTAGCCTCATCTTCATATTGAGTAGTTACTATTACAGGTATATGGATTAAATCTGGATCTTTCATTTTTTCAGATAAAAAAGTATAACCATCCATTATTGGCATAACAATATCAAGAAGTACTGCTGAAATATTCTCTTTCTCTTTTTTCAATATTTCCAGTGCCTCTTTTCCATTTTCTGCTTGTAAGACATTATAAGCAGAACCCAGAATATTATCCAATATCATGCGGTTCATATAATTATCATCAACTATCAATACCAGCTTCCTTATAGACATTATTTTCTCCTTTATCTATTCTTTTTGATACAAAAAGAAACTTTTACCTAATTTCATACTTAATTAATTATGTTTATTTCTACAATTACATCTTTAATTATAAAATCACTTAAATTTTATATTAATAATTTTCATTGTGATATTATTAAATAGGTATAACTTTAATTATTTCATTATATATCTTTAATTTTAAATTTTCAACTTAAATATTTCTAATTTAAGTCTCTATATAAAAAAATAATATTTTATTACTATTCATATACATTTTAATAATATACTTCCATATTCTTAATCTCACATATCATTAAGTCAATAAAATTTAATAAAAATATATTAAATCATTTTTTATCTTTAAAAGTAAAATATAGAACTACTATAAATTTAAAATAATTTAAATATGAAAATGCCAATAGAAAAAATTTTATTTTTCTTTTATCAGCACTTTTAACTATTTTATTATATTTTTTGAAACTCTGAATTTTACTGTTTTTCTTGGGTAAATCTTTATAGATTCTTTAGTTGCTGGATTTGATATTACTCTTGGTTTTCTTTCCTTCACTTCAAATATTCCTATATTTCTAAACATCAATGAATGACTTTTCTCCAAAGCCTCCTGCATTGTTTCAAGAAATACTTCTATTTCTTTCAGTGCTTTTCTT
>ERZ773144.1792-NODE-1792-length-18519-cov-3.467288_pt1 | contig 18519 bp, 20 predicted proteins | sample MGYA00580849_ERZ773144 | MGnify/ENA primary metagenome ERZ773144 (study PRJEB29015, sample SAMEA2737861) | human gut metagenome | biome: human gut; feature: human-associated habitat; material: faeces | place: China | collected 2012 ...
ATAATACTTTTCAATTAAGCAATCTGTAACAATTCTATTTATGTCAACACGCTCATCGTCGTTGATGCATGAAATTTTGTAGCGATACAGCGACTGCGGCGTGATTCCTGTGATGATGTAGCGTCTCGTAAACTCGCGCCCGGCTTGAAGCGTCCATACTGTGGGAATACGATCATTACCAACCGTGAGCCACGCAAATGGAGATTCCATACCCTGCATGATAAGCGCGGCGTAATCCGTCGGGTCAAACCTCACCATATCATCGTCAACCCAAAGGAGCTTTACCGGACCCCACGGCGTACCGTTCGGTCGTGTCAGGCTCATGTACGGTACGGCGTCATCATCAATCGAAATCGCGCGGTTGAGCTTGAGCACAAGAGCGGATTCGTCCCATGTTTCAAGCGTGCCCGCCAACGTATCCCGGAATCGCGGATGCGTGATGCTGATGACATCTCCAAGATTGAGGTTTCTGCCCACGCCTTCCGTTTCAAATTCGCAGCCTAACCGCCTCCAGCGGTTGCAAGCCGCCTTGAACAGCCCAATTTTGTGCGCATGATCGCGGTTGCAGACGCCAAGATATGTCTGTGTAGCTGTCTTCCGTGATTCGCTCTCAGTGAACTTCGCTCGTACGTCGCGCTGTACGTATCCGACCTCATCATCAAGATATGAGACAAGAACATCATCCGGCGTATCGTCAGAAAATGTGTTCCACGTCGGAGAAAAAGACCCACGTACAATGTCATAAGGCGTGAAGACGTGCTTCACCGGGCGAGCTGCTTTATCCATGATGAACGAAAGTACGCTTCCCGCCGCACGGGGGACGACGCGATACGCCTCGCACATCTCCGTAACGAGCTGCCAGACCGTGTATGCTCCGTCGATACACGCATCGAAATACCACCCCTTGGCCTCAAGCTCTTCTCCGATGCGCCACAAGCCATCAAGATCAATCTGGCGGTCAACAAGGTTCCCGCCCCATTTTGCTTTCACGACATGAGACATGGCAGCGGAAAAAGCACGGGTCGGCTGTGCTTCACTCCACCGTCTGGTATTTCTGTCGTACAGCGGCAATTTCCTCGTCTGCAATACTTTGAAATTGCTTGCCGCATTCTGGCTCAGGGTGTTTGTAGCCTTGAGCTTGATCGCTATGGCGGATTGACGATATGTCAACGAACCGGGGATAATCGAAACCATCGACTCCCACTGCACTGTCTCGACGGCTTTGTTGTCCTCGCGCTTGTCTGATGTCCGCCTGACTTGTACTTGATAACGCCCAGGCGATACCGCGCACGTCTCGGTTCTCCGCTGTGCGGTCAAAGTGCCCGCCGTCAGAGTCGTATCTCTGAGAACGGACCAACCGGAAATGGGGGCTCCAGTATCATCTACGCGTCGATATTCGGCTTGGATACTGACGGAATAATCGACGAGATTTCCTGAATCGTTGTATTGACCGATACCGCTTGGGGCGATGTAGCTCAAAAGAATCTGGTCAATTGTTGTTCCCGGAGAATTAGTAAAAAATGGTCCGATGACCGCGAAATTTTCGGCGTTTGGAGCAATCAGCTCTTGAGATGCAACATTCGTTGATGCTTCTACATTGTCCGGGAAAAGCGTCACAACATCGCCAGATTCCACAAATTGCACGTACACGGGTACGGAAACAGAAGATACATTATCAATATAGACACCCTGCTTAGGTTCTATTGAATACGTATATGTAATATCATGCACTTCTCCATGCTCCACGATTTCTCCTGTGACCGTGGGAAGCGTCTCCGAAATATTTCTAAGTCTTATCTCATACTGCCCATATACTTTCGCTTTTCCAGTTCCCAACACGGTAAAAGCATCGTCTTTCGATTCAGTTACCGTCTTTGTGAACAGATTGCTCCATTCTGAAATCGCAACCCCTGTACTGTTGATCTCTCGGTATTGGGCTTCAACCGTTACCGTAGCTTCGATATTTTTCCAGACGGGATCGTATCCTCCATCGGGCTTTTCTTTATGTCCAACAAGCTCATAGCTTGTAAGTCCCTCAGAAAAATTGAGAGTTACATTGATGGTTCTGGCATTCTCTCCAATGCCGACAGCGCGATATGGCCCCATCCAATCACCGCCCATATCCACAGCAACCAAATTTTGTTTTACGTCGTTGGTATACTGCTCTCCGGATTCCGTGCTGTACGCCGATTCGATGATGCGCCCGTCACGCCAGAACACAACGTCACCGAAGGAGAGCTCATGGCGCTGGTATGATCCTCTGCCTGTACCGAATACTTGGTATAAGTACATTTCATTGCTTATATATTGTGTCCACTGATCGGCGATGACATCTGGGACGATAAGCATTTTCCCAAACGATTCGAGTTCAGGCTGATAGAGCCGTGCTCTATTTCCACTGCCATTAAGCGAGTATGTGGGTGAAGCTTGTTCAGCTTGGGCGGCTCCAATTTGTCCTGTAGGTTGTGAAAAGGCCATTGAGGAGACGATAGAACCAGCCATCATGATGCCTGCGGATAACATCGCCCCCTTCCAAGTTATCGCTCCTGCCGCAGTTATAGTCCCCCACCCCAAGGATGTAGCCGCAAGATATGGAGCCGCCAACGATGCCGCGATAATCGCAACAGTAAAAATGGTTTGTAACGGATTGCTTCCGCCTCCCCCGCCGCCCATAGGGAGCTCGGCGAACACGGCGACATCATCACCGCGCAAGGCTGTGGACGCCCAGTCTTTGCGCAAGACAGGCTGTGCTCCGAAGATGCAAATCGTCGGGCGAGGCCAGTTCTCCGTTTCCGGATTACGCGCAAGCATCACGCCATGCAGCGTCACGCCTTCGGATACGTCAAAAACCTCACGGACTTTCTGCCCGCACATGAGTACTACGCGGGGCATGATTCACCACCTATCGCCGTGTGACGATACCAGTTGATGTGTCGGACGCCCGCACCCAAAAGTTCTGCCGGGCTGTCCCAAGTCACGCCCACCCCTTGCTGACAGTGCAAAATCCTGAGCCCTTCCCCTGTTTCTACAGCAATCCCTACATGATCTTCTTTGGTCGCCCGCACGAGGAAAGCTACGTCATATTCTTGCGGGCTTTCACTACAAACCAGAGGGCGCAGGCCATACCGTGCGGGCTGCATGGCCTGCACGCATTCCCTCAGCACTGCGGCATTCGCCAGCACTTCCGGCGTTTCAATACCGCAACGTTCGTGCAGGATTTCGCGTACAAGTTCACCGCATGTGTATGACTCCGGAGGATTCGGGACGGCTCTCCACGGCTTGCCCATGTATACTTCCCACCACATACTATCGTCCTCGCACCAGTCCGGGGTAGCTTTCCGGGGTATATAGATAGCCGAAAGAACGGTTCATCCAGTCCAAAATAGAGCCGTCAACGATAATGGTCTGCCCCTCAAGACGCGGGCTGGCAATGCTGATGCCTTCCCAAACGGATGAGGGGCCGTCCGTTTCTTCCGTACCCTTGATGAACTCTCGATAAATCGCTGTAATCTGACCGCCGGACAACGCTGCGGCCTCAAGATCTCCATCCAGACTGTCACCTATGTTGTCGATACGAATGGAGAACTGCCCGGTTTCGTCCGTTGATTGGGTGGGAAGCATGATTTCAAAAGGTGCGCCGATAAACTCAACAACCTTTCCGGGATCATAGGGTGCCGTATCCTCTAACAAGCAGCGGAAGATATTGGGCCTATTGTCGGTTACAGGCCATCGGATGACGCGGGCCGGCTGTGTGAATGACTTGTGATTCAACTCAATGGAATGGAGCACAATCGTATCCGCTGGCGCTGATGCGTAAGCTTCGGCTATCGCCTGTTCAAGTAGTGTCTGTGACATAGCTAATATGTCCCCCGCGCCCGGTTCGTGCCCCGCGTCATGTCGATAGCTCGCCCCGTTTGAGAACGCCCCGCCCCGATCCTCGCTGCAAGGCGGTTGTCGAGTTCGTCAATGAGGATATCGATCCTTGGCATTCCTTGTGCGTCCATTGATGTTTCTGTACGAACCTGTGCAGGAGTGTTGTTCTGGACGTTGATGATGACCTGCGGGGTGGTGTTCACTCCCTGCACCCGAACACCATAGTTTCCGTCGCTCATACGCTTGGCGGGCATATAAACTTCCGGCCCAGCCTCACCCGCAACGGAAAGGCCGCCTGTCGCATAAGCACGGTTCATGCCGTCATAAAAATATGTGGGACGAGTCAGTATCCCACCGGAAGGAGCCAAGCCCCACGAGGGGGAAGCAACGCCACCTGTAGCGAATAATTTCAGGTTGCCCATGAAAGAATTTGCCCAACCGCTGGATATGGAATTTTCCATAACCGACGCCGTGGCAGTGCTTCCTCCAAAGTTAAACAGACTACTCAGACCACTACCCAACGCACCAGCCAGAGGTCCTGTGATGCTCATTCTGACCGCGATCCGCATCAGGTCGGCAATAATGGAGTTCGTCAGATCAGAAAAGGTGGTCTTCCCGGTCATGGCAAAGTTAACAAATGCGTCTTCCACACTTGTGAAAGCTCCCGTAAATGCATTCTCCAAGCCAGCGGCGACATTCGTAGCTTCTGAACCGTATTTTTTTAGTCCCCGGATTGCTCCTGCAAAAGGATCACGACTAATCTCCAATTCAAGAAATTGCATCATTTTCAGAATATCAGAAAGAGGAATTTCCATATTCCTCCATTCTTCGGATTGCTTTTGCAGTGCATAGTTCTGTGCTTCTATGGTATGCGTATAGTCCCCTGATTTTTCAGCAAGTTCCTTATAGAAATTCGCCCTACCCTCTGCATTTTTTGCAGCTTCTTCTTGGGCTTTTTTAGCGTCTGCATCTGCCCATGCACGGCGTTGAGCTTCTGCAAATTTTTCGACTTGGGCTGTGGCCCCGCCTGTCTTTTGAATCAATTCAGGAAGAGTACGGTTAGTCAGTTCCCACTCCCTGAAATCTTCATCAGACATGGTGAGTCTATTAATCTGTGTTTCTAATCCACTTACAGCCTCAGCAACAGCCTTTGCATCTGCTTCGGCTTTTTTGGCTTGAGCTTCTGCATCGCTCGCAGCCTTTTTAGCTTCTTGCTCACGCTTTCTTCGGGCTTCTTCTGCGGTCTTTCTATTTTGTTCCGCTTGATATGCTGCGGAAGTTCTCAAAAGAATCTGATCTGATTCTAAAGACTTAACCTGACCAGTTATAATTTTTTCAATATCTTCTGCGCTTTTTCCAGCTTGCTGTAATGCTTGTGCTTGAGCTAGTCTTAATCCATCCAGTCCTGCAAAAAGTTTTCTGTAATCGAGAGAAGCGAGAACAGATTGTAGTTTTTTAGGATCAAATGCGGCAGTAATCGCGTCTCCGGCCTTATTTGCAGCGATGGTTACTCCATCTATTGCAGTAGAAACGTTTACTGTCTCACCACGGAGCGCACGGAGGACTGTTTCAGCAGCAGCACCTTGGTTTGCCAGATCAAGAGCCTTTTTTATACGTTCACCAAGACGTGAAGATTCTTCACCATTCTTTTTTAGTTCATTATAAAATGCTGCAAGAGCATTTTCAAATGCAGAAAAACTTTCCTTTCCAGTAAAAACAGCGTCTGCCATTTCATCAAGTGCAGAAGCCTGTTCTCTAAATTGGGGAAGAAATCCAGTTGCAGAAGAAAAATCTAAAAGCTTAATCGCTCCTGCAAATTTTGTGATAGCTTGCGTCTGCGCATCAATCGCTATACTGCGCTGCGCTTCAGCTACTTCTCCTAGTTTATCACTGAGTTTTTTATTTTCTTTTACTGCATCAGAAGTTAATTTATTGAGTGTATTAAGAGATTTTGCATGTAGGTCTGCGGCCTTTTCTGCCTCCGTTTGTTTAGAAGCAAGATAAGCCGTGGCAACTCCCGCCGCCGTCAAAACAGCACCTAAAGGACCTCCCAATACAGACAATAATCCTTTAAACCCCATACCTGCGGCAGAAAGTCCTTTCATGCTGAGAGAGGCTTTCTTGGTCGCTACATCGAGTTTTGATTGAGCAACGGCGAGCTTTTCCGTTTGAGCTTGAACGTCATTCTGAGCAGCAAGCAATTGTCTAAGCGTTGCTGTTTGAGCGGCATCAGCTTGTCTAACTTGACGAGAGGAAACAGCGGTATCCTTATTAGCTAATGAAAGGGCATAACTCGCTTTTGCGGCCTTTTCTTTTTCTTGTGCCGATAGAAGCGCTTGCTGGGCACTCTTGACTTCCTCGGATGCAGCCTCTTTAGCGGCATTAAACGTTTCTGTAAAAGATGAATACTGTTCAGAAAGGGCTAAAGAAACATTTTTGATAGAAGGGATGAGATTTGTTTTGTTGACAAGTGCCCATCCTGCAAATGCGCCAGAAGCAAGCGTGGCTGCCGATGAAATGGCATCGAAGTTGTCATTTAGTGTCCTAAGACCTGAAATAAGTGCTTGTGTAGCACCAAGGATGCCTTCACCAAGGGCATTACTCAAATTCTCGAAGGCATCAGCGAGGTTTGAAATATTTTCTGACGCTCCACCCTCAGAGACATTGATGATAGCGTCATTAAATTCAAGGCTTGCTTGAATCAAATTTTCATAAAGACCCTTTGTAGCATTGCCTGCAAGACTATCAATCGCGTCTTGCATATTGGATTTTACGGCAGCCCATGTTTTTGCGACATCTTGCCCTGCCAGTGCAAAAGGTTGCAATTTTTCCATCAGTTTTTGAGCAAGAATGCCTTGTTCTTTCCAGTCCCGAACCATATCGCCAGTGATGCCCAAGGTAGTCGCCAATCTATCCTGTGTGGGTACAATAGTACCATCAAGAAGAGAACGAGCTTCCGCAGAAAGCTGGTTGAAGGGAATACCGATAGCACCAAGAGCCTGTACCATTTGCGTGGTAAACGATAGGGTTTGTTCCATCGTTAGACCTGCCGCCGAAGCAGGTCCGATAAGCTGTTGAAAACCAGCTACAAGGTCTTCTGTTGTGGCTGTTGTTTCAAGGCCCATAATCTTGATTCGGTTCATTGCTTCTTCGGCCAGTTTCAAAGAAGCATTATAGGCATCAACCCCTGTAAGAACATTTCCTTGAGCATCTTGAAGCGTGTTCACGGAAGCAATTACAGAGGCAATGCCGATCTTGCTTTGTTCCCATGTCGCATTAGCTTCTACCCCTCTCCCCAAGAAAGACATGGCTTCTCTTAGGGTAAGATAGGCTCCAGCCAGCTTAATGACTTGATCGGCTGCCTTTCCTAACGCTTTAGAAATATTATCCGTTTCTCTAGGAACAATTTTCAGCGTATTGGAAAACTCGGAAGTCGTTCTTTTCGATTCTTCCATTTTCCGATTGAATTCATTGAGATTGATTTTGACAGTAAAGCCCATAATACCCTCACTGGTTTGGTAAGACCAAACACAATCGGAGGGGAAAAAGCCAGTTCATGTTGGTATCAAACAAAAAAATCCCCCGCATCCGAAGAAGCGAAGGATTTTATTGGATGAGGAAGGAGGATTACCTATCGTTTAACTGCCTGACGATGCCAAGCAACGAGTATCCGGGATTGCTGTACTGCTCAAGCTGTCGTCCCGGCGCAGTGAGTGCCTTCTTGACGTCATGGTACAAGCTCTGGTGCAGGTAGCCGCGCAAGGTGTTCTCAGACAGCATATCCGGGACAAGGTACAGCCGGATGTCCGCCCGGCGTTCGAGGGCTTCCGCTACCTTCCAACTCAGGGTGAACACGCTGTGATGCAGACGCGAAAGGATACGCTCCACCTCTTCGTGCGCCGCCTGAATCTCGTTGATGAACTCCAAGAAAGGCTTTTCGTCTATCAGGGACGTGAACGCGGCGGGACGCAGGGGAAGCTGTTCGGACTTCTTGATGAGGCGTGGATTGGGCACTTCATACTTGCCCGTCTTGCGGATTGCCGGGACTACTTCCGACGCGATCCAGTTCGTGAACGCTTCGGCCCGTGGCTTGCTTGAACGAAACGCCAGCGAAGGTGTTTCTAGGCACCGTAGATGGACAAAAGCATGAAAGTATATTTTTATTAACATATAAAAAGCGGCATATTGTTATTGCCGCTTTCAATCTGTTAATTGGATCTAAAATTTTCTTCTAAGCATATAACACTTCCATATTTAATGATATATGCAAAAGTATGATATCCTACATATGCTCCAAAACGATTTTTTGCATTTACAGATACCGTTCCGCCCCATCCATATAACGTTTCCCCCCCAAATGGTTTTGCTAGGTATCTTTGCGAAGGAGAACCATCGAAAATAAATTGAGCTGAATAGGGATCAAAAAGACTTTGCGCCATGTAATTTTTTACAATTTGTTCGTAATTTTCGGGATATGGCCCATAATCCCACGATGCCATCTCTTCCGAAGAAGGTGGCTTAGCGCATCCGAGCATTACGCAACACATCAGCACCATAGCCAACTTCAAAATCAATTTTCGCATAATGTGCTCCTCCTACCCTCTCAACGCCACATTTTCCGGCGCATGTCAACCGCTATTGAGCGCACGATGAACAACCTGTTGACTTTCTAACTCCGGTATGGTTCGGAATCGGCAGGAGGAGTTATGAAAAAACTTTTATTGACGTTGGTTGTGGCGGGGATGTGTTTCGGGATGGTCGGGTGTTCCACCAAGTCAAGCCTTGAAGGGCTCAGCCCGACCATGAAAGTTGCACAAACTGCTAAGTTTGAATCAGGCGAAGTCACGGATAAATCTGGATTTGTGTTTGGAGAGAAGGACGACAAAATCGTACTTACTGACGCAATGAAATCTTCTCTCACCGCTGCACTCGCCACAGAGGATTTGGCAGGGAATGATTACGTTATCAAAACAACCATTCTGCAATACTCCCCCGGCAACGCTTTTGCCCGCTGGATGCTTCCCGGTGCAGGAGCTACCAAGCTCGGTACCGAAAGCGAAATCTACACCCCGGAAGGCGTACTTGTGGCTAAAATCCCTGTGAATCGCAGTATCGCCGCTGGCGGGGGATACACCATCGGGGCATGGAAGACTGTTTTTGATGACGTGGCGCAGGAGATTGTAAAAGTCCTCAAAGAGCAATTACTTGGTATAAAGAAAGCAAAGGTTAACGTTACTGAATAATACAATAAAGGCGACTTCTGACGGAGTCGCCTTTATTGATCCTATTTTTTTATTACCTGAATAACTTCTACAGGTAGCCCTATCTTTTTAATGATATTTATATAAGTATATTTTTGACTTTCTCTTAATTTGTCGGTGGTTTTCACTTCAATAAGCCGTAATTTTTCTCCATCATACGCAAAGATGTCGGGCCATCCTACAGAATTGTTAATTGGGTCTTTTAGTACGGCATCAAGTATTTGAGAAAAAGTTTTTTGAGGTATCGCTGTTATTAACGCGTTTATATCTTCTACCGTAATCCCTGGAAACCATTTCTGAACAGTACTATCAGCATAAATTTCCTTCCATTTTTCTAATAAAATATCACGAGAACAAGTATTTATTAGGTTCGCCAGTTTTTCCTTGTCCAAACCATACATACCAATTTGAGCGGAAAATGTTCGTGCCCGATAGTTTTCCTCAAAAAGATTTTTTGAGCTTTCCTCAAGATAGGGAAGGCATCCTGCCTGCATAATTTGCATCAATGGATGAAGCTCGTAAAATGTCCCTTGGAACCCCTTTTTCCGCAAGGTATGCATTACCGCTTCTTCAACTTTCTTAATTTGGAGTACTTTATCGAAATCGTATTTTTTGCTATTATCATCCCATTTTAAAGATATTTTACTAAAATGAATGCCAAGTAGAGAACATTGCTCTTGTAACGTCAGGGTGAAAAAAGATCTATCGATATTTATTTTCGAAGTTTTAGGACGTGGAGAAGGTTTATTTTGAGGTTTGATTTTTTGTTTTTCAAGAAGTTCTTGTGCTCTAATAACTCTTTCATCCATTTTTTTTCTCATCCCGCATGTTCCGGGGCGACCATATACATTTGATTTAGTGTATATTTCCTCAACTTCTTTAATAATTTCAATATATCTCTTACATATTTCTACTTCAAGAGCATAATTTCTTGTCTTTCTAGCAAGTATAGCTATTCTTTCATAAGGTTTTTCAAAAGAACTTGTAGACCAAGGTACAGAGCAAGTATTCATAAAATTTTTTTCTATCTCTGCACATTTATCTAAAAATGAATTCATTTCATATTGTGTTTTTTCATCAACTGAACAATAATCAATATTTATATAATCCCTTAATGGAGTTTTATATTTTATCAATGCTCTCATTTCGTGAGTATTTTTCGGTTCTTTCACAACAGATGGAAGCTCATCGATATTAAGGCCCAATTCTCTGAATGTTTTCATCCGAATATGTCCACATTGCGGGCACTTGTCGAATGTACCACCCTTTTTTAGCGGTATAGAATGTCCGCATTCTTCACAAACAACACTTTCTTTTATAGAAGACATACCATCTAGCCGTGAAATTTCTTTGACTTTTTCGTTGCCATTGCTAAATATCTTTTTTAGTAATTTTCCGATCATAATCATTCCTCCACAACCTTCCTCGCTGGCACAAGTCTAAAAGTCAAGTCTGTATTCATCACTCAATCAACAAGTCTTGACATTTTTCTGTGTTTGTGGCGTTGTCTACCCACGGCCTTGAACAGCCGTTCTAACAGCGGATACCGCGCCCGCAGATGCGGATTTTTTACGCCCTGTCAAGAGTGTTTTTCACCTTGGGAGTGGTCTATTATCCAGCCTGTATTTGGGCCGGGAGTCCATCCATTATACAAGACCCGCAAGGGAAAGGTGTATGGGCCGCACTGTTAGGCGGTGTTCAAGCTCCCGGCTCTTTTTCTATTTAGGGAAAGGGAATTGAACAACCTAACAGGAGGTCAATATGACCGCTTCTCTCTGCTTCAATGATTTCACTTTCTCCCCTGTCACGCGAGACAACCAGCCGTGGTTCAAGTCATCTGAAATCGCCCGCGCTTTAGGGTATGCCAGAGAAGATACTCTGAGCCGCCTGTATGACAGAAACGCAGACGAATTCACCGAAAACATGACGCAAGTTGTTGAAAACCTCGACACCGTCAATTTGACGGTCCGGGTTCGTATCTTCTCCCTTCGCGGCTGCCACCTTCTTGCCATGTTCGCCCGCACGCCCGTAGCTAAGGCGTTCCGCCGTTGGGTACTGGACGTCATAGAGCAGTACGGCGACAGGGTGCCCGTTGCCCACCCCGTAACGCTCAATGAAGCCCCGATCTCCCCGGAACAACGCGCCGAACTCAAGCTGATTGTGGACTCCAAGGCCGGGATGGTGCCCAAGGCCGTACAGCGTCGGGCATACAAGGAAATCTGGACACGGTTCAACCGACACTTCCATATAGCCGAATACAAGCAACTCCCCTGCTCTCGCATGGATGAGGCCCGGGATTTCCTGCTCTCCATGCAGGTCAATGCGGGGAAGATAGAGGCATTGCCTCAAGCCGCCCTCCCTTCCCCGTGTGCAGCGCATCCGGTGATAGACGAAAAGCCTTTCTTGGAGTTCATCGAAGAAATTCAGGCGGCGCATGAGGAAGTTAAAAGGTTGTTGTCTCCACTCAGAAGAAATGCTGCACGGCTTACTAGAATACTCGGGGAACAGATCAGTACTCGTGCTAATATACCTACTTATATCAGAAGTAAGATGATTGCGGAAGGAATCATAGATGCTCTATACGTGTCATCTGATGTTGCGATGCGGCAAGGGCTTATCTCTACCGTAACAATTCTTGATGAAGTAGAAAACCCAGGGTACCAATTTCTCGGTATCGTCAGGCAGTTGAACGGGAATGGGAGGGCTTAGGCATGGAACGTACCTACGTCACAACCTCTCTCGAAGTGGCCCGAGTCGCAAACCGCAAGCATGGGCAGGTGCTCAGGGACATCGACCGTCTTCGCGTGATCCTTCCCGACACGAAAGCTCCGGAATTTGAAGCCGCCCGGCGTACCGATGCCAAGGGTAACTCCCTGCGCTACTACCTCCTCACGCCCTACGCGCTGGCCCTGCTCGACGTGGGACAGGGAAAATCCGCACTCCGGTGGAAGGGGGACAGATTGCAATCCGACCCATTTCAGATAAACTCCATGCAGACGGAGGATTCTTCCCATGTTGCTGTTTGACGATGGAAAAAGGCTTGAAAAGGCCATAGGTGAAGAAGCAGCCCGCGCTATCATAGAAACGCTGGAAAAATATGACGAAAACCAGAAGAACGCGGTTGCTACCAAAGGCGATCTGCACGAAACTGAATTGCGCATTCAGAAAGAAATGAAGGAAATGGAACTCCGCCTGCTCAAGTGGCAGATCGGCGGGGGGGGAGCTCTCGCCGCTATTATGGCTAAGGGCTTCGGCTGGCTTGGCTTTTAAGGAGTTTCTATGAATCCAAGGATAAAGAGATACCTTCACGGTGCCATTCTTCTATGCGTGGGATTTGCGGTGGGTTGGACTCGTGATATGGGTTGGATTGCCCCTATGCTAAGTACGTATGCCGCTGTGATGATGTTCCTGTGGTATCGAAAAGATAGGCGCAAGTCCGAAATCCAGCTTGAAGAATTTAGGCAAAAAGTAGGCGCACAAGAGGCTTAACCAAGAAAGGCGGTCATCACGACCGCCTTCTTTTTTGCATTTTATTTCGTCAATTCAAGCATAACATATTTAAATATAATGAAATAATCTATTCTTATTGGAATTTCGCGGCCGATACGGATTGAACGCCGCTGGCCCGGCTTCACGCCTTGAAATCTAAGGATATTCTCCGTTTTTTCTATGATCGCTAGCCCACGGTAAGGCGGCTTTTCGGGGCCGCCTTTTTTGTATGGAATGGCAATAATTAAAACAGCCCGCCAAGGTACTACCAACACCAAGACGGGCCTAACCATCAACCTACTTCAAGGGAGTAGACTTATGGCTGATCGACAATCTACCGATTCGTGCAGTACAGTCAATCCTCCCGGCATTACGATTGCCTTTTAGCTATACGCGGTGTATACTAATAAAAAAATTAGTAAGGATATACATATGACTGAAATTATAAAAAAAGTAGGACGCCCTAAAGGATCTACGGGGGTAAAAAAAATTACTGAACGACTTATGATTTATCTTCCCCCAGAGTTGGCGCAAAAAGCTAGACAAACAGCCAAGGAAAGGAATCAGACCATCACAGGTTTTTTTGAGGAAATATTGCTTAATGAATTGAAAAGATAGAATATAATTATTTTACTAATTTTTTTATTGACAAATAAATTAAACAGGAGCATAGTGTTTTCAACGAAAGGGAACAAAAGGAGAAAACATTATGACTACCGAACGCATGTTGATGAACCCATACACTGGAAGCGTTGCCCCTGAAAGCGAATGGCGAGCCGACTTCGAAAACATGACCGCCGAACAATGGGGCGGAGAAAGTTTTGAAGATGGAGAACTCATAGAGGTGGTGCGCAATACCGCAGGTGAGCCGCGATATGATTCTAACTATGGGGAATGGAGGGAAGCTGAATAATGGAACGCTATTATGTTTACACGATGGAAGATGAAGATGGCGGTACTCGCGTTGAAACCCTCAAGGAAGCAATGCTTCTTGCGAAGAGACGGGGAGGGATAATCCGAAATATGCGAGAAAAGCCTAGTGAAGGCGGCACTCGCCGTTACTACAACCCCGGAAAGATTTGGTCTGCAACTGGTCGCCCTTGGGGTGATGAATAGGATAAAACCATGCTTAACCCACAATATTTGCTGGTGGAATACAATAAAAAGTATTCCACCGCGTGGAAGCTCGCCGATGAATTTCGGGCTGATCGCGGTAAGGATTTACCCGATTGGCCCGCATGGTGTTTCTTGCCCTTTGCAGGATGGTATGCGATCACGTGTGAGCTTTTAGATAAAGAACCGCTTTCTCCTAATGATATGCCGCTCATGCAGGCTCTTGCGGCGCTTGGCGCTTGGCGTCCTTCTCAAGATGTCTTCACTTTCGATACGACTATCTATGAAGCTGTAGCGGATACCGATCTCTCGGGGAATATCCCTTGTGATGTAGCCCTGCGCCTTCCCGTTTGGTGCGCCTATCTGGAACTACAGGGGAACAATGCCCCCGGCGTTTTTGTGCACCTTGAGGAAGACGCGAATGACGGGCGCAAGGAGATGCGTTTTCTTTTTCACTGGGCTTCTGGGGAACAAAGAGCCATTCCCTTGCATCTTGGGAATTTCTCACTTGAAGAAAGTATAGCGCGGATGATGACGGAAGCTAAAAGAAATGCTCCTGAGATCAAACTGATCCCCTTTGATGCTGAAATGCAAAAATGGATCACACACGCCCTGAACCTGACGTTATACCTCTGCTCAGACGGGATCGAATGGCCCACATCGGGTAACAGCGGACAAGCTCCATCTTCTCCTCATCCTCAAAAGACCAAAAAGGGGATAAGACTCTTTCCACCGGATAAGATGCGAATCTGGCATATCGGAGAAGAGTTTGGGAGGGTAATGCGCGAGTCAAGAGAATATGCACCCAAAGAAGGCCCGCATGGTTCCCCAAGCCCACATATCCGGCGGGCTCACTGGCATGGATTCTGGAGCGGAACAATCAAGTCCAAACCGGGGATTGAATCAAAACCAAGGCGTTTTGATCTTCGCTGGATGCCGCCCATTCCGGTAGGAATGAAAGAAAAATGATAAAATAAAATTTCTTGGGATAAGCATATGCCTTTAAAGCCGCAAAGAAAAAAGATTGACTGGAACGCTGTAAAAGACTTGGGCATGATTCCTGACCGCTTAATAGCCGAAAAACTAGGCTGCCGAGAAATTTCTGTGTACTATGCCAGAAAACGCCTTGGAATCGCCCCATTTCCTTCCAAAGCATCTAAAAAAAGCTATAAAATAAAATGGGATTTGATTTCAGATTTAGGAAAATGTACAGACGAAGACCTTGCACGAAGACTCGGATGCACTCGTGCTGCTGTGATCCACGCTCGGAAGGTGAGGGGAATTCCTGCGTATGCTCCGGTTAAGAGCATAGATTGGGATAGTATAGATGAGATGGATAAAATTTCCGTCGCTCAGGTGGCAAAAAAGCTAGGATGCTCTCGCCCTGCCGTCTATAAAGCTTGTGCACGAAAAGGTATCTCCGGGAAATTCAAAGAAAAACATGGGCGTAAAAAAAAGACTGAAAGCCGGGCGACGACGAGAACCGTATCCATGCCGGATATAGTTTGGGAGCGTCTGGATAAAGCTTGTGCAGATAAGGGTGTCCTGCGCTCACGGGTAATACAGGAAGCCATAAATGCATGGCTTGATGCCAACATACAACTACCTGTAAATGAAGATGAATAAAAAGCCCCAACCGTGGGAGGACAAGATGGTTGGGGCTTTCGCATGGGGGCAGGGGAAAAATTAGGCGGCTACGGGCGTATTGGCAGAGAGAAATTTTTTGACGAAGTAGAGTTGCCCCTTGCCTGTGACCTTTGTGGTAAATCGCGTTCGCGTGGAGCCGTCAGGGTTATGAACGAGGTATTCCTTAACCTCAAACAGCCCCATCTCCATGCTCCTCTGTGTGGGCGTATTCTTCCGGCTTCCGGACTGAATGAGGAAGCCTTTCTCGCGGAGATAGACAAAAAGGCGATTCTGTCCGATCTTCACGCCATTTTGTACCAGAAGCTTTGCCAAGTCCCCAATCAGGATGGACGAACGGGAAGCCGCAACGGAATCGGCAAAAAGGACTTTCGGCGCGTCTTGTTCGACCTTGGCGGCGAGGGCGGCACTTTTGGCACGCTCCTCTTTCAGTGAGGTAAGCAGCTTGATAGCCGTATCGGGGTCAGCAAGCATAGCTTCGACAGTTTGAGGAGTGGCGTACAGGCCGCGCTTACGGATGGAGGGAATGACATCATGCGTCACCCACCGTTTGAACGCCTTGGCTTCCGGCTTGCGGGAACGGAGGATGAGGGAATACAGGCCGGGTTCGGATACGACGAGCATTTGCTGTTCTCCTCCGGGGGTACGAATACTGTTCGTACCCTTTTCGTCGTCATCCAAAAGGGAAATGGTTTTGCTCACATCAGTAAGTTCCAGACACTCGCACACGTCCTTAGCCACAAACCACGGCTGGCCATCGCGCTCGACAACCCGAACCTTCCCAAACTCAGCCTTCTCGAAAATCTGCATTTCGGGCATACACAAACTCTCTGTTAGATGGTTGATGTGTCCGCGCCGCCAATATGTAACAGAGGAGAACCACATCAGCGACCGGACACCGGATATCGAGAGAGAGTCAACGCGGCTGGAGAGGAAAAAACCAGAAGATGCTGGTACGAAAGTTTGCGTCTTCCGAAAAAAGAAAGGCTCCATTCAGGAGCCTGATTTCTCATACGCCCTATCAAGGGCTTGTACCGTTACCTCGCTTAATTCCGGGCATATCCCGCAGCATTCGCCTTTTTCCGTTCCAAAATGCAGCATAAAAAGATGACACCATGCTGGTCGGGGTGCGTCTTCGGGTAAGGGGAAATCGTGAGGTAATGCGGCGTCGATGGAAAGAAGCACCTCAACAAGCTTTCTCTCGTCTTGCGTCATGCCGCCCCCATTGGCCTGATACCTTCCCTGCATCCGTCTGTCGGCCTTGTCTTCATCTCAGGCCACCTCTTTCTTGAACATATCCCCTCGTCACTGATCCTAGATTCCTGACTTTTTCCCGGAATCCACAGGGCGCAAAGAGCACATAACAGATACGGGCGATTCAAGCCTTTGGGGGATACAGAATCATCCGGCGTCGGCATTGTTTTTGACCTTTTTCTTTGCAGAACGCCGTATTGTCTTCTCGGAAGAGGAGGATTGTACCGATGCCCTCTTTGCTTTTTCATCGCCCAACGCGGTTTGCGGTGCGACCTTTACGAAAGGGGGAACCAGTATAGGAACTCTACGCATCAAAAAAAATGATTGTAGCATATCGAATATCCTTAAGAACCCCGGAGAGTGTGAACCCTCCGGGGTGTTGGTTCATCGTCTCGCTTCTTCCGTTGCTACGACGATGGCAAGCAACTTGGTAGCTACCCTTTCCAGAGCGTCAACCGAAGGGACACGACCACGCATCTTGTAGGCCATGAACATAGGCGCGCCTTCTTGGATGACCTGATTAAGGACACCCCGTGAACTCGGTTCACGGTCAAGAATACGTTCTACATCCTGCTCTATGCGCCGAAAGACGCGGTCGACGGTGGTTTCTTCGCTCATTCCCCTTCCTCCTGATGGTTTTCCTGTCCGTTGGGTTCAGAAATCCGCATCTCAGATTGAGGGGCCGTTTCCGTTTCTTCCTGCTCCTGTGGGGGCTGGAACAGTTCGCTTGCCCACGTGTCACGGGGACGTTCCGCCTGTGCGTCTGCCGAAACCTGACCAAACAGGGAATCGACAAAGCATTGAGCGGGATCTGTAGTGACGTGTTTTGGCGTAGCAGCGTAGCAAATCATGTCTCCCGGCTTGAGCAAATCCAAGGGGATAGGCTTATCCGAGAGCCGGAAGAAGAGATACTGCCGGGCCGGGGTTGTCGTCCCCGGTTTGGCGGGCTGCTCCATTAAGACCCATGTGAAGATCATCTTGCCTTTTCCCGTGATATTCACGGATTGGACGTTCCGACCTATGGGCCTCATGCTGGTCACATTGGGCTCAACGGAATACCGGGGATCTGTATCCGCAGGGAGTCCGGGGATGTACACGAGCGAATACGACATTGCATCGTCAGAGAAACGCGCTGGAAGGGGTAACTTATTGCTCATATTTACACCTTTACCTTTTCAGGAAGGTCTTGCATTTCAGAGAGTTTCATCAGATGGGCGCGGGCCTGAGCCGCCGCAGAAGCGACGTGCCCAAGTTCTTTGATGGCATCGCAGATGGACATGGAGCCGTTTTTGAAGCCCTCTACGGCCTTCTTCGCTTCCCCGTATTCCATTTCAACGATGCCCCAATATTCGCCCTTCGCTAGATAAGGCGGCCATGTCGGGGGTGGGTTATCCACGGTATGCTGTTCAAAAATCAGCGTTTCCCGTAGATAATCACCGCCGCTCCGAGATCCTTGGTCAGGTTCTTCAAGGTCTTCTTGATGTCCTTGAGCCTCATCTAGTCATAGCCGTCGCCGTCATCCCCGTATTCATCCATCATACGGCGGTGACGTTCGCGACGGCGTTCGCGTTCTTCATCTTCAAAGTACGGCTCCCGGCGCTCGTCGTAACCGTAGCGATCCCAGTCGTCTTCGCGGTAATGGCGATTTTCGTAGTCGTCACCGAACTCATAACGGCCCATGCCGTCATTGTATTCCCGGCGGCTGCGACGGCGGCGGAACTCCCCGTAACGGTTGCGCGGGGGAAGGCGGCGCGCTTCATAGCGGCCCCCGCCATACTCACCACCGTGGGAAGAACGGCTCCCGCTACGGCTGTAGCCGTCACCACGTTCCGAACCCATCATATAGCGCATAGCCATAGGTCACCCCCCCTTAGGCCGCAGCCGT
>ERZ773144.1798-NODE-1798-length-18489-cov-6.053705_pt1 | contig 18489 bp, 17 predicted proteins | sample MGYA00580849_ERZ773144 | MGnify/ENA primary metagenome ERZ773144 (study PRJEB29015, sample SAMEA2737861) | human gut metagenome | biome: human gut; feature: human-associated habitat; material: faeces | place: China | collected 2012 ...
GGGTAAATTGATGAGGTTTACCCGTTACTAGTTTTGTCTATACATCGACAAACTGGAATTTTTTGGTTAAACTATAAGTTGTCTCAATCAAACAGCGTTGCCGCATTTGGATTTTCATACGAGTCAAAACACATCAGAATTTGTTCTTTTGTGCATTTTTCTACAGCAAGGTCAGATGGGAGATTGTTTTTATCAAAAAATCCAATTTCTGTAGTTTCAATATTTTTTTCAAACTCTCCACCTTCATACCTGCACAGAACAAAAATCTTCACTACTCCATATGCATAATTCACCACATTATGCTTTCGCCAATCTTGAACTGCGATTATTTTTTCGGATATTACCGAAAATCCTGCTTCTTCCTGCACTTCTTTTTCCGTATTGGATACAACAGATTGGTCTACATCGCACCACCCTCCCGGCAATGACCATGTACCATTATTTTCATGTACAAGCAGAATTTTACCGTCAACAAAAACCGCAGCCCGTGTATCTACTTTTGGTGTCTGGTAGCCAGATTCATTACAAAACAAATCGAAAATTTTATTTACCGGAATATCCGTTTTCAGAGACAACATTTCTGCTGCAATCTGTCTCAATTCCTCATAACGCTCTCTGTCATATTTATCTTTCCCGTACTGAAGCCCAGCCTGAGCAATACTTTGAATACGAATTGCAAACTCAACCCATTTATCATTCATATAGCTTATCACCTCTACAAATACCGATTTATTGATTTATTTTAACACAAAATATAAGTGGTTTGTAGAGAGGAAATATATCGTGTTTAATTTTCATACAAAAAATTTATAACACCATCATATTACCAATAAAAACTTGCCAAAACCTATATCACTTTATAACTGTTTTCATGAAACTAACAGCTTCTTTTAAGAAAAAGATTTGTTCAAACTTCATGAAACTAACAACTTCCGAAGTTTCTTGCTGACAACAATTTCAATTTAGTGATTTTCCGGTTAAATTTGGACACTTCGACAAAAATGACTAAATTGACGTGTGTTAAAGCACAAAAAAACAAAGAAACGTATAAAGTCTCTTTGTTATGTGTTATCTAACGAGATGTAATCACAGATGTTCTTCGATAAAGGTTTGCTTTTCGGAACAGCCTTTTTCTTCTTTGGACGTGGATTTCCCATAAGAACATCAAGAGTACCTCGAGCAATCTCATCAACACGTCGTTGTCGACTGCCTTCTTCAGAAAGAATTTCTTTGACGGCTCTTGTAATGTCGTCTGAACTGTACTCTGGATGAAGCGGACGAATCATGTTTAGTACCTGTTTCGTCACCTTGCTTTCATAAGCCAGATTGCCGATGTTGACTTTAGGCATCTCATACTCGTTCTTGTCGAGAGCAGCATTTGCCATGATTTCTCTATCAGCTTCTTCTTCGAGTTTTGACTGATTTACGAAATCAATAGAGTTTTTAAGTTGCTTGAAGTGTTTGCCGTTGATACGATGTATGAATTTTTTGTCGATTGTCTCAGCCTTACCTTTCGACTTGCTGTCAAGGTATTCAATCATGATCCACTTGTACAGCCAGATAAGCTGGTTGATGATGCCTCCTGTACATTCGTAGAGCGTATCCGCCAGTTCTTTCGACCATTCAATCGGCGTATCGACCCATTGCCAAATCAGAAGCAGTTTCACCAGATAGTTGAAATATTCCCGATCCGACGTATACGCAGAGGCATCAATAAGGTCGCCTGTTCTACGTGCGTTTCGAAGTTTAGCAAACAGCTTTTGATAAGCTTCATCCGTTCCAACGACACTTAAAGCCACCTTTGTCTTGTTGACAATACCAAGAAGACCTTCGTAGCTGTTTTCCTTGTTGGAATTGAAATTGATAAGCTGAATCTCATCAAGAACGATAGTTCCAATTGAGAACATTTCGATAAGCTGGCAGACTTTTAATTGTTTATCCGCTAAGCTTCTACACTTTCTAGAAATCATCAACTCGTATTCAGGTTCAGGATTGCCTAAAGCACTGTCGATAGCTTCTCCAATCTGTCGATACAGAGTGGCAAAGTTACTGTTTGGCATACAGCTTACAACCAGATATGTAATTTGAGGAAGTGTTTCGCCGACACTCGGATGATGCATGATAACCTGCGGAATATTCTCAAACAACTGTTTAAGAGATGAAGATTTTCCACAGCCCGAGAATCCAAGAAGGGCAAAGCCAGAAGGAGCACTGTCCTCGATTTTAACTTTCATGCGAATCATACTGCCTCGAGTCTTTCGACCTAGAAACTCTTTATCTTCCCAGATATAGCTTTTACGAAGCATGTATGAGCTGACGATTACATCGTAATCAATAAACTCAAGCTGTCTTTGGAATGCCAAAGGAAGTCTTAAACGTTTCAGGCTTAGTACGGTCTCCTTTTGTTCGTTTATCGTCATTGTTGCCAGTTTCTGAACATCGACTTCAGGAATCGGTACCATATAAGCATTCACAAGGCATCCCTCCTCACGTGGACGAGGTAAAGCCTCAATGAATGGATTGCCGACAAAATCTTCATTGGCCGATCTTACATACTTTGCATCGACTGGACCAATGCGATGACATTCTTCATACGTGTACTGGTTTTCATCACTGCCTACATCTTCATATTTGTAGATCCAGTTTAATTCTTGCATAAGATCACCTCCCTACATCTTTTTGCTCATCTTTTCAAGAACTTCGTTGAGTGAAAGGTTCGAAATATCTTCCTTTGGCCGAGTTTCTGGCTCAGGCAGTGCCTTTGTTTCCGAAACAATTGCAGGAGGCCTTTCTTTTGTATCAAGACGAGAACCCATTGAGTTCTGTCCCATGAAGCTGATGCTTTCATCTTTACGATTTTGACGAATATTCTTTGTCTTGCCTGAATCAGAGACAGTATACTTACCAGCTTCCAATGCATTGTCGATGGCCGCCTGAAGACTCATACGTTCTGCACATCGAATTTCCTGCTCATGCTGGTCAAGCTCATGGATAAGTTCATTTTTACGAGTCTTGTACTCTTCGTAGCACTTTAAAGGTTTACCGTCAAAATCACTGTTTCCATTGCGGTACGGATTCAGTCTAGCCTTAACGATACGATTGTCGTTGATGTACCATAAGGAACCAATATCACGTTCATCAAGGCGACAGTTCAAAGGAGTAGATGAACGCAGACTTGATTTCGTAATAAGTTCTCCAAGCCATGCGTCTTCTGCCATATAGTACAAACCGTTCCATTCGATACCTTTACGAGTAATGCTCGCTTTGACTTCTCTACGAAGTGTGTATTCAAACTGGTCAAGGTTCGTAATCGGTTTAGGAGCTCCATACAGTTCACAGCCGTATTTCCATATTTCCAAAGGTACTGGATGAACTCCACGCTGGATCATATCCTTTGTTAAAGGGTAATCCTTCAAAACACGCATGTTGTGGGCAATCGTCTGGTTGATTACAAAGACCCAGATGTCTTCCAATGTAAGAACAGCATGCTTATGATGATTGGAATCATGGCGTTTCGTAATAAGACCCTTGCCTTCCAAAAGGTCATTCTGGAAGGAATGATACTGGTGAAACAGCTGTTCGACCTGACCTTTTAAAGAACCCATAGCTGGTGGAGTCAACTCCAAAGTGATATTCAGTTCGTTGCAGATACGTTTTACTTCATAGGAACGATACTCGACGCCTCGGTCACTTCGGATTCGGTTTGGAAGCACGTTGATGTCCCACAGACCCTCTTTGATTTCAAGGCCAAAACGTCGACAAAGCTGTTTGTTATCTTCACCAAGATTTAAAAGACAGTTGGTGAATCCAAGAACAGAGTTATTGTCCAAGGAAACAGATATAGCTGTAATCATACGGGAATAGACATCCACCATTGCATGCACAATTGGACGACCAACGACTTTGGAAGGGTCGATTTCACTGATAAGCGATACATCCATTTCCACTTCGTCCATTTCGAATAAATCTCCAGGACCTTTTACGTTGTAAAGATTGTCTGAAATCAAAGCACGATTGTCGTTTCTGTATTCACGTTTTGAAGTCTTGCTGATTTGGCGTTGCTTCTCCGTAGTGTTGTTACGAATATAGTTGACCATCTGATTTATTGTAGGGCGTTGGTCAATTGGCATCAGCTGATTCTGAATCATGACTCCATCTTTTGCTTGAAGTTCCTGCCGAATCATGAAATATTTCGTACACATCCAGTCATATGTAGTTGTGTATGACTTTTCTCTGCCGGATAGATAGTGTTTACAGCAGTCGTCGAAGATTTCACGAAGCTCATTCGTTAAAGGAACTCCAGCAGTAAACAAAGGTGGGCGTCCTGTTTTCAAGGAATATTCCATTCCTACTTTGCTCCTCTTGCCCTGCTGTGGAAGAAGTGCATATGGGTCAAGCCCGCTCATAAGATACTTTTTCAGAACATAAAAGACAGTTCTTGTAGAAACGTTGTATTTCTTAGCCAGATTCTCAATAGCAGGTTTTGGCTTCCTTGTGGCAATATCAAAATAGCATGGACCATATCTTTCGCTCAGCGTATCAACGATATCTTTATTTCGAACATAGATATCACGATCTGTATCCGACAGAACTCTGCTGTCGAATACATGTTCGTATTTAGCCTTACGAATCGCAAGCTCCTTTTTATCAACCATCTCAAGAATCGTTTCATCAAACCATTCAAGGATATTGACCTTGTCATCACGTTCATTCATTAAAATCGTGACGGAATAGTTCCCGTTGCGATAAATGACTCGGTAGTTTTCATCAAGCTCCATAATGTGCAGTATAGAACCGACTTTTAATTCAAGAATTTCCATCATTTTGCATCACCTCCTTTAAGTTCAGGAAGTACATCACGATATACTTCCAACAGATATCTAAAGTTCAATGGTTCGGATTCCATATCCACCTTGATTTTCTTTGTTGCAATCAGATGTTTAAGAAGCGACATCTCATCAAAGACAGAGGACTTGTCATAAAACGCACACACTTGACGAATGTTTTCAGCAAAGACCACATTCATATCATCTTTATAGACGATTTCAAATGGAACGTGAGCAAGCTTTTCCCAGTAGAACTTTTCTACCATCAGTTTTTCACGAGTTCGTTTCTTGTTGAGTACATTCCGTGAAACCTTGACACTGAACACCTTTTCGGAACCATTCTTATAAGTAACGTAAAAGTCAGATGTCATATATGAGTAGCGACTCCCTGGATGTTTGATGCCAAAGTCATCGCAAATCTCAAGAGTCTGTTCCAAATCTAAAGGATACTGCTCTCGGATATCAACAACATTGTCATCCCATCTAAGAATATGCCAGTAATACTTCTCGCCCTGAGAGAGAAGCTCAACAGTTCGACCTGTTTTCCAGTCTTTAGGTGTGGAGCAAGTACCACTGCTGTTGAGTTCTCTGGCTTGAATCCAAGGCTTGTAAGAGGCTCCTGAACCTTGTCCTCTACCATTTTTTATTTTTTTCTCGTTTTTTAATCTTGCGTCGTACATTTTTGATTCTTCTCCTTTGTCTTCTTGCTTTGTACTTGTTCTCGTTCTTGATATGAACAATTGTATGTCCGTTAGGCACTTTCTTCATTTCAAAACCGACCATCGTGTCATAGCTGATATTGTTAAAGAAACGCTGATAACGAGCCGGATCTCTAAAGATAGCACTCAACACCTTCTCCTTTTGGTCGCCGGTCAAATATTCAACCGTGCTTTTCCAAAGGATGTTGGCTGCGAGAAAAGGTACTTCGCCATCGTAGCCAGGTATCAAAGCCTCATCGACGTGGTCGACATCCAGATTCTTATCCTTTAGCAATGTGTCCAGCTGATACTTGACCATTCGGTAGTACAGAGACGCTCTGGAATAGCATTTGCCGTACATACGTTTTTCACGGTCTGTTTCATATGAGCCTTTAACAGGTATGTAGTCCGTTTCTTCAAGAACAGGCTTTCGAAGTGCATCCTCTTTAACACGAGCCAGATTGCATCCGTGCTTCCAGCATGTGAATGTTCCAGGATACTGGTGCTGAAAGTGATATACCACTCCACCATTCTTTTCCAAGTCTTCCTTCAAACATTCAGGGCAGACATACACGTGGTGTTCTTCATTCAATATAGGAATAAGCTTTCTTTGTTCTCTAAGCTCATTCATATAAAGTGTTACACATGTCGTAACCCAATCACTTTTTGGCAGTTGAGCAATAATCAGCTTAAAATAATCGACATGACGAGTAACTCTGCGAGTTCCAGACGTAATACCCAGCGACTGCAGCATATCGTCGATATCGGTATATCCATTAGCGACAGCCAAACGAGCCATCCAGCTTGTTGGAAGTTCATCGACTTCCGGTAAAAAAGTTGTCAGTAACATAGTTCATTCCTCCATTCGTTACCTGTGAGAGACTTTTTCGTCCCATCTGACAAATTCATTGTAAACCAAGAATTTATTAACTTGATTTTTTGCAAAATTAAGTGTTTTATACTTGCGAAAACGCTGAGAACTGATATGATAGAAATAGATAAGGATGAACATATATGCGAATAAAAATAAAAGCACTGGACGATATTGATTTCGTCAGTGCCAGACTGGACATAGAGAATGCAACGATTCACATTGAGGCAATAAATCTTCTTGATCTTACAGGTAAAGACTGTATTCATGAAAAATGCTCGGGTGGAAAATACATTGCACATGGATACTCAACTTCTGTTTATGAGGACCTTCATGTAGATGGTTATCGAGTACTGATTCATTTGAAGTCACGAAGAGTCATTTGCCCTGTTTGTGGTTCAGTAGACGTACTTAAGCCTGCCTGCTTGCATCGAGAAATCACATCAGACAGAAATCTAGACCCATTGTTAGGCAATCATAGAATGACAAACCGATATCTTGACTGGATAGAATATCTAATATTCAAGTACGGAATAAAAGATACTTCTGAAATGACTGGCATCAAACCGCGTAGGCTGTATTATATCCGAGAAGCTTATGATAAAAGAGATGAAGACATTCATTTTGAAGACAGAACTATCGTTGTAGCAAAGTCACGTCACAATCGTCAAAACCTGTATCTGATAATCGACACTATGTATAACGACAGACTGCTGAATTATTTCATTTCGCAGAAATCATCCTACGAATACGTAAAAAGATTGAAACAACAGACCCCTGCAATCAAATACCTGATTATTCCAGAGACTTATAAGTTTCGAAATCAGCTGGAAAACCTTTTTGGTGCAGAAAATGTAAAAACCGACTTTCGTTCTCTGCAACCGATGATTACAACATGCTGTTTCAATTCGTACAGAAGAGAAAGATATCAGTATGATTCGGAAACGATTGGCTCGATGTCTATCGAGGAAGAAGAACGATTGTTCAGAACGCCTAGAAACCAGTTGTCAAACGACGACCAGATAAACTTGGAAGCCCTGCTGGATAATAACGCTGACTTCCATGAGTACTACTTTCTACAGCGCGAATACTGGTACCCATTGGATGACAAGATTTCTCTTGACGCTAAAAGCATAGATAGAGTTGGTTGCGAAAGACCTCCTGTATTCCGCAATAAGAAGCCGTACAAACAAAGGTCGAGCATCGAAACAACTATTGACACCTTGGCAAAAGAAGTCATGGAAGACATGGCAAATAATGAACGCAAAGAGTACACATTATATAAGATGAAAAATCTAAAGGACTTCGATAAAGAAGAGCCTGACTTTGCACCTACCATCTCCTTAAACGTAGATCAGGAGGACGCCTATGAATAAATTTAATCTTGGTGATATCGTCTATTTCATAGCTAACGGATATCATATTCGAGAAGCCACGGTTATTCGAAACGGTTCAGGTTTCTGCACGATAAAATTCAATGACAACGAAACACCAGCAGGAACGAGAGTTAGAGAATCCAAGTTATTCCAGACTAAGCAGGAAGCTGAAGTTGTAGTTGAAAAAACACATAACACACTGTTATACTAGGCTTTGTTGGATGAGCCGTAAATCATAAATCATAACCCTTGTAAATCATCCAACATTTCCTATTTCTAGAGCTGGCATTCAACCCTTTCTGCCAGCTCTTTTCGTATTATGCCTTGCCAATTAGAAATCAAGCAAGCACAAAAAAAGAGACATTCTAAGTGAATATCTCCAGATTCAATTCCTATACGATTTTACTTTTCACATTTTAATTCCTTAATCCCATACTCGTGAATTATATTCTCAGGAGCATTAGAATCAGCAGGATATAGTATTCCAGAAGCAGCATACTCATATTGTTCTAGTTGCAGCACTGCTGGGTCAAAAGGTTTAACATCTACGTTGTATTCAGTGTAAATATTGTCTTCATCTGCAATCAAATCTGCTTTTATACATTCATCAATTTCGTCAGCAGCATCATCTATTGTTTCTCCATATGCAACACCAATTAATTCGTGCTGGCTCACATTTTCTTCTAAATGTTTTAAAGATCTAAAAATCTCATATCTGTTCATGTATCTTTTCCTCTTATTTTCTTATTCATGAGTATAACATCACACCTGCTTTCAGACAAGAATCAGGACTAACTCTTATTTTGACGAAAATCTCCAAGTATTTCGGACAAAATTTCGAGCAATACGGAAATTTTTTCGACCCTATCCTTATTTCAGGTCAACTATGAGCATATATTTTGTCAAAATGTGCCCTTTCTTCCAACTTAAAGACATTACTTTTTACATTTACCTCGAAAATTTGTCCGTATTTGGTTCTTTTATGCCAGCATAAGCATGAAAAGAGACACATTGAAAGGGATGTCTTAGGATTTGTTTTGGATTTTGATTTTTAAATAACCCTTTCGGCATTGGTCTTTTTTATGCTCAGATATTATTTTGGTTATATTTGTGATATAATTTAATCAATGAATGCGCATACATATATGTGATTATGGAGGGTTATGTATGAAAAGTGCTATTAAAAAGGTTATCGCAGCATGCGTTGTTTGCGGTGCAATGGTCACAGGTTTATCTGTACCTGTAACTACTAATGTGGAGGCAACAACAATTCAAGCAAAGAAGCAAAAGAAATCTGCTTCAAAACTGGAAATTGTTGATAGTGGTTACTATGTACAACCAACGGATGAATACAGTGATACAGCTTATGTTTATTTCTGGGCAAAAATTAAAAATAATGACAAAAAGAAAAGCATTGATTTCCCAGTTATTACAGCTACAGCAAAAGATGAATCAGGAAATGTATTAGGTTCAAGTTCTCAAACTGGTATGTCTATTGCTCCTAAAGATACAGTTGTGCTAACAAGTATGATGGATACAGGTGATACTCCTGCAACAACAGTGGAAATCAAAGCAAAAAAACCTAAATTCACATCAAGAAAAACAATTAAATCTAATGTGTTTGAAACAACGAATATTACCGAAGTTCCTCAAGAGTATACATGTGCTAAATTAACAGGTGAAGTTACTTATAAAGGTAAAAAAGATTTAGACGGAATAGCTATTACAGCTATTTACAAATCTGGTGACAAATCAGTATTTGCTGAAACTACTTATTTAAACGATATAGAAGCTGGTTCTACAGAAGCATTTGAAATTAATCCATTGTCAAATGAACTTCCAGACCACGATTCAGTAGAAGTTTACGTACAAAACTGGTAACATACAAAGCAAGATTTCTTTTAAAGAGTCTTGCTTTTTTTAGTTCAATGAACATCTTATATGGTGGAGGTGTCATTGTGTTTTGTTGAGTAGCTTCATTCATCATACCGTTCATAGTACCAGTAATATTTTGTCCAACTGCTCCACCGACAGCCATACCAGCCATCATAGCTGCAGGATTAAAATCTGCCCCGCCTGATCCTAAATCAACACCACCAGCTCCATTTGAGCCCATTTTTCCTAAAGCTTCAGCACCAGCAACTCCAACTTGTGTTTGAGCTTCTGTTTAATATGCGGCAAAATTACCTTTTCTAGTACCCATACGTCTAGCATATTGATATTCTTCATGTTGTCTACGCAAAGTATCTTCCATATTTTCTAGTTCAATTCGATTTGTTTCCTTAATTCTAAACAAGTTAGCTTCAGTTTGGGCTTTAACTTGTGCGCATGAAAAAAAGGATGAAAAAGCTGTTAATAAGGATTGAAAACATTTATAATATGCATAAGGTTAATACGTGATAAGGAGGTTTTGTGTCATGGGAATATTTAATACAGAGGATTGCCCGATTTGTGGAACTCCAACGGGTGCTATGTCAAAGAGTTCTGCCAAATACAACGGTGTCTATGTATGCAAGAATTGTGCGAAGAAACTGGCAGCGAATAAAATTCTACTTATAAAATTGAAGAAGTACCCTTTAGAAGAACTGCAACGAATTGTAGGTGCGGAGGATCAGAAGCAGGAAAAGCATCAAGAGGAAGTGGAAGCCTTTTCTGCCACAAAAAAGATAGGTAACTTCATCCAATTTGATGACGTAAATAAAAAAATTGCAATTCCAAAAACCAATTTTACAGGCAAGATTCGTGACCTGCAGATTTTTGATTATTCAGCAATTACCGAATATGAATTGCTTGAGGATGGAAATAGTATCGAGAAGGGCGGTGTAGGAAGAGCCCTTGTTGGAGGTGCGTTATTTGGTGGAGTAGGTGCTGTGGTAGGTGCTTCTACAGGGCACAAGCATAAAGCTACCTGTTCGAAGCTTCAGATTAAAATTACCTTAAACGATATGAAAAAACCGGTAGTGTATGTTAATTTTATTGAGGCAGAAACAAAGAAGAATGGAGCTTTGTATAAGATGATTTATCCTATGGCCCAAGAGGCATTATCTGTCTTAAGTATTATAACGCAATCTCAGAAATCTGAGAGTTCTCCTCATGCTGAAGTCTCTGTGGCTGACGAAATATTAAAATTTAAGAAGCTGCTCGATGAGGGCATTATCACACAAGAAGAGTTTGATTTGAAGAAGAAGCAATTGTTGGGATTATAATCTCTTTCAAAAATTGTGTATGCTTATACTAGAGAAATCGGATAAAATATGACATAAAACATTAGGATTCCTTAAATGGAGTCCTTTTTTATACCCTTTTCTTTTTTCATGTTCTATCACAACGTTTTTAGATAAAGCTCCACTTCTCCATCACCTCCCCTGCTTTTACCAAATGCAGGATTATTGTATTACTCGTTAGTAAATATTTGATGAGAATGTCCTCACGGCAGTCGAATATTTTCTTGTGGTTCACTGTATGCGTAAAGCCAAGTAGGAAACGAATTATGGCTTTATGTATGCATAAGGAGGTATTTATGATAAACAAGAAAAAAGTGATTAACAAATGTGTGTTGCCTTGTATTTTAAGCACAACTCTACTTTCAACCGTAGTAACACCTATAAATGCAAGGGTGAATGAGACCTTCGATCCTGTTAGAAACCTACGATTTACATCTGAAGTAACAACAGGACAAACAGCCTCTAAAGATAAAACCAAATTAAATACAGATATCAAATACAGCGATGACAAGAGCTCTGCAACGATGACTATAACGTCTCCAGACGGATATAATCTAAGCCTTACAGATGCGTGTAAGGAATCGTATAAGAGTTTTCTGAATGATGGAACGTTTGTTGTACAGAACGAAAATACAAATACGATGTCTGTTACAACAAATATTAAAAGTATCTATCGTCTAGAAATTAACGTAAAAGCCACAGATAACACGTTAGTGGAAACGCAAAATATAGACTTTCAAGCATTGGATATTACCAGTGTTCAGAACGAGTCTTTACAGGAAGAATTGAATATTGCTGATGTAAATTCAAGAACCACTTCTTCTGTACAAACAAGTCACGACTCTCAATCTATGACAGTCAAATATACATCTCCAGGTTCCTATACATGGTCGATTCCTTCTGAGGTTGACCTGAATAATCAACAGAGTATGACTGTGTCTGCCACGAAAGTAAATGAAGAAGCCAATGCGAGTTTGAAGATTCGTGTTTGTTCTGAGAATGGTTTTAAGATGAAGTCAAGTACAAGACGTTCAGGAGTCTATAAGATTACGCAAGGCGGAAAAGAAGTAGAAAACAATTCTCTTGTTCTTGAAACAACATCAACAGGAACCTCGTCAACTGATTTGAAGTTCTTTGCTTACCCCGGAAACTTTATGACAGCTGGTACTTACAATGACACATTAACATTCAAAGCACAGAATGGATACGCTACGGGTACTGTACTGGAAATTGAGGGGATGAAGTTCATCGTTATGTCTCAGACGGATGATGATACATACTTGGTTATTGAAGGAGAAAGTATTGGGAATATACAATTTCAACCAAATCAGGATAGTAAAGGTAATTACTACAACATAGGTACTTACGATGACAACGACATTCAAAATACTCGTTATGATGGACAGAATAGTAATACCTATGAAAATTCTTATATTGATAAGTATTTAAATACAACTTACTATAACAGTCTTCCAGATAATATTAAAAATGCTATTGTACCTTCCAAAATCAAACAGAAGGCTTATAAAAAAACAGGAAACGAGAACAATTGGTCGTATTTTTCAAAAGATAATGAATATGCGACGAAGGGTAGCGGTTGGTATTACAATCAAGGAACTAAAGAAAGTCCAGATTATATGTATTTTGCGGAAGATTTTAAACTAAAAGAGGGAGATTCTGGGGTATATCCATTATCGCAATGGAAAAAATAGATACCGGATATGATAACCAGAAATATAACGAAATTACACGAAAAATCTATTTGCCAAGTGTAGAAGAAGTATCTCGATTAGTAAATTTAAACGATGGAAATAAAGTATACGATTTTTTAAAAGGAATAAATGATAACTTAAAAACTATATGGCTTAGAGATGCCAATATTTTGTCTACTCGTGTTGCGTTACTTATGTATTGCCCTTATCGAAGTTTAGATGGGGGAGATAATGTTTCCGGTTCTTGGTATGGAGCTCGTCCCGCTTTCACAATAGACCTCTCAAAAGTAAACGCAACAGTAGTCGATACAGTGAAATACAAATAACCTCAACAGAGCCTTGCGAAAGGTTCTGTTTTTTTATGTCTTATTGCGAATATCTTAGACTAGTTTTAGACTATTTTACCCAGTCTTAGTTTAACGAAAATGAGCACTTTTATCGGAATAGATTTCTAAATGCACTTTATAGTTTCACATAAGGAAGCCATTCAATGCGAAAAGGAGATAAAAGAGCACGCCTAAGTTTCATAAAAGAAACGAAAAAAAAGGGAAAGCCGTTAAGCTTTACCCGTTACTAGTTTTATCTATACATCAAAAAATTTCTTTGCGTTATTATAGAAAATATCTTCTAAGCCCTGTTCATCAACGCCACACATTAATACTTTCTGCATCTCAACTGTAGGATGATGGAAAGGACCATCCGTTCCAAACATTATACGATCATGGCCAACCGTATCATACGCTTCTTTAATTTTTGTATGCATAGGCATACCCGACATTTCCAAGTAAATATTTGGATACCGTTGAGCCATTTTTAATGCTGCATCAATATAAACTCCATGACCATGTCCCATATGAATCATTAGTACTTTACAGTTGGGATGTCTTTCGGCAAGCAATCCAATTTGCCAAGGAAGTGAATAAGGTGGATGGCCTGAATGTATACAAACAGGGATTCCATATTCTTCAGCCTTATCTAATACAGGATCTACAATTTCACTATCCGCACAATAGGCATGGCGTAATGGTTGTAGTTTAATGGCTTTAAAACCAAGCTTTACATATTTATCAATCAAATCTAAACAATTTGGCTCTAAAGGATTGACATAGACACACCCTTCAATACGACCTGGATATTTTTGCATAGCCTTGTAAGCTACTTCATTATCCAAAACACAAATCATTGTCGTTTCAATTTCATATGTATCCATTAACGAAATCAATTCGTCTGCATCCATTTTTACATTGGCCCATCCACCAATGTATCCTAAGTGTGCATGTGCATCGATCTTTTTCATGCGGTAGCTCCTTGTAAAGATAATACTTTAGATTTAGCCAAAACATTCGCAACAATCGCATAAATAACAAGTCCCATAATCGTTTGAGCTAAAAGTCTAGGTACAGACGCAAAGGCGACTGCTGCCGTAAATAAAGGAATCTTAAATAATGTATATGCGAAACACTGAAACAAGCCACCAAGACTAGCCCCAATGATCCAATCCATTTTTTCATTATTTCCCTTTTCAAGTACAACACCCATGATATATCCCATGATGAATTTAAAGATAAATGTTGGAAGTACCCAAATCATGGCTCCTGTTAATAAATCACTTAAAGCAGCACCTAATCCTGCAGCTAAAGCACCATCCTTTTTACCTAAATAAAGTACAGCAAGAAATGCCATACAATCCCCCATATGTGTATATCCTCCAGTTGCCGGATTTGGAAGCTTAATTGTGAATGTACATACAAAGATCAATGCGGTCATTAAAGCAGTTTTTGCGATTCTTTTTGTCGTTTCATTTGTCATAATCCTGTCTCCTTTTAAAAAGCTTGTCCCTATATTAGCATTTTACTGTATACTTTAAAATATACAGTTTTAACTTAATTTTAAGGGACAGCGATTTAAGAAACATTTAAGGATTACATGTTTTAATAAGCCCATGAAATAATTATTAATGTCATTCTTATTGATTTTTTGTATAGGATGCACCTTTACATTTCTCAATGAAACAAATATAAACATTTCTGCCAAAAGCACAAAACAAACCATTATGATCGATGCTGGTCATGGAGGATATGATGTAGAAGCTAAAAGTTTTTATGGTGATTATGAAAAAGACATCAATTTAGATATCGCTCTACTTGTTGGAAATCAACTCAAATCCTATGGCTACAAAGTTGTATATACACGTACAAGTGATTCTGTTTCTTGACCAAGCAGTAATAAGAAGGATTTACAAGCACGTTGTGATTTAGCAAATAAAAAGAATGCCGATCTTTTTGTATCCATACATTTAAATTCAAGTGAATATGAAGCCAATGGATATGAAATCTATTGTGATTTCAACAACAAGAACACTGTAAAATTGTCCAATTCCATTCTTAAGCAACTTGATCAATTCGATTATTCAACCAATCGAGGTTTATTAGATACTAATGAAACACCATTGTATGTGGTTGCCAACAACGAAGTCGATGCCATTTTGATTGAAGCAGGCTTTATATCGGATGATTCCGATTTATATTATCTTAAAAATCATACAAAAAATATTGCCACAGCCATCGCCAAGGGCATCAAAAAAAGTCTGAATGATTAATCAGACTCTTTATTTTGCGAATTGAGCATTATACAACCTAGCATAAACTCCATTCCTATTCAATAATTCTTCATGTGTGCCTTGTTCAACGATATCTCCATGTTCAAGCACCAAAATCTTATCTGCATTAATGATTGTAGATAAACGGTGTGCAATCACAAAACATGTACGATTTTCCATGACACGATCCATTGCACCTTGAAGACGTCTTTCAAGCCTTGTATCTACACTACTCGTAGCTTCATCTAGAATCAAGACTTCTGGATTCTTTATAAGAGCACGTGCAATCGTTAATAATTGTTTTTCACCCTGAGAAACATTGCTACCTTCTTCATTGATCAAAGTATCATAACCATCGGTTAAAGTACGTATAAAATGATGAACATTCGCTTGTTTTGCGGCTTGGACAATTTCATTTTTTAATGCTTTTTCATTTCCATACGCAATATTTTGTTCAATACTTCCCTCAAACAACCACGTATCTTGTAGAACCAACGCAAAGAGTTTTCTTAAATCATGATATGACAATTCTCGAATATCAATACCATTAATTTTAATACTTCCACCCTTTACGTCATAGAACCGTAGTAATAAGTTTGTCAATGTTGTCTTACCTGCTCCTGTAGGACCTACAATAGCGATGGTTTGACCTTGATGTACATCAATATTAACATCCTTCATTAATAGATTATCATCATATCCAAATTGTACATGATCAAATTCAATGGTACGTACCTCATCAATTTGACATTTGGATATAACATCCTCTTCAATGGGTTGATTTAAGAAAGTGAATAAACGTGACATGGCACTAAAGGCAGATTGTACTGCACTTGATAATTGCGATATTTGTGAGATTGGATCATTGATTTGCCAAATATAACGAATAAATGCTTGTAGTTGCCCTAATGCAATAGTTCCATTTAATACTTGAAGACAACCAACAAGGCTTGCACAACCAATACTTAAATAGGTAATCAAAGAACATAATGGATTGATCAAACTTGATACAAACTGCGCCTTAAAACTTGATACACGCATTCTTTCATTATCTTTTTGAAATCTTTCTAAAGCATGTTCTTGTTGATTATAAGAAAGAATCTCACTATATCCATCATACAATTCATTGATGGTACCATTCAAATCGGCTAATGTATTTTGTTGATCATCAAATAGAGGCTGTGATTTCTTAACTACAAATTTCGATAAAAGCGCAATAACAGGTAATGCCACTAGTATAATACACGTCATTAGTACATTGATTCTTAACATCATGAATAGCACAAAAGTAAATGTACATATAGCTGAAATTACTCGTGATAAAGTTTGTTGCAACGCATTCGATAATGTATCCACATCATTTGTGATACGTGATAATAACTCTCCCGTTTTTTCTTGATCAAAATAAGAAACAGGTAAATGATGAATTTTATTCTCAATCGCATTACGAACATCAAACATCGTCTTCTGAATCGCATCCGTCATAAAAACAGCCATTAAAAATTGAGATATTGTCTTCACAATATAGATGGAAAATAAGATACATAAGATATGTACAACTTTATCTACCTGAATTGGTTGATGCGCTGAAATATCTGCAGCTAATTGCGTAGTAATCATACCTTCTACAGTCGGATTTAAGGCAAAAGTCACTTGGGCTGTAATAACCATTAAAATTCCAAATAACAATTTAAAGCGATATGGCTTTATAAACACAAACAGATGAGATAGACATTCAGTAAACTTCATTTTCTTAGTTTCTTTCATAATCATCCAACTCCTTTTGTGTTAATTGCGAATGAGCAATCTCTTGATACACACTACAATCCTTTAACAATTGTGCATGTGTTCCCATTCCAATAATCTGACCTTCATCCAAAACAATGATCATATCCGAATCCATGATGGTAGAAATTCTTTGGGCAACCACAAAGAAAATCGCATTCTTTACTTCAGGTTTCAATGCCTTTCTTAATGTCGCATCCGTTTTAAAATCTAAAGCACTAAAACTATCATCATAAATATAAAGGGATGGCTTTTTTAAGATGACACGAGCAATCGATAGCCTTTGTTTCTGACCACCCGAAATATTCGTTCCATCCTCTGCAATTTCATCTTCATACCCATGCTCTCTTGTCGAAATAAAATTGCTGGCTTGTGCAACCGTTGCCGCATGAACCATCTCTTCAACACTAGCCTCAGGCTTTCCAAAACAAATATTAGAACGAATACTTCCCTTAAACATATGTGCCTTTTGTGCAACATATCCAATTTGGGTACGTAAACTCTCTAAATTATATTTACGAATATCAACACCATTGATTTCAATCGATCCACGACTTACATCATAAAATCGATTCATTAATTTTACTAATGTACTCTTACCAGATCCTGTACTTCCAATCACAGCAATCTTTTGTCCTTTATGACAAGAAAAATCAATGTTCTTTAAAACGGCTTCTTCTCCATTTGGATACGAAAACGTAACATCTTTAAAACTCAATGTTTGAATAGAATCCAATTGAATAGAATTTTCATCATTGACAATACTTGGCTTTGTATCCAACACTTCCATAATACGCTTAGCCGATACATTCGCTCTAGGATACATCATAAACACCATACAGAAAATCAATACAGACATCATAACGTGGAATAAGTATTCTACAAAGGCCACTACATTTCCTAAGGTAACCGCATTCGAATTCAGTAAAGTACAACTTAAATAATATACGATCACCGTTGCGATATTCATCAAAAAGAAAAAAGATGGTTCCGTACAAGACATCAATTTAAATAGTTTTGCGCTTTGATCTCGATAGAAATCATTTTCATTAGAGAAACGTTTCTTTTCATACTCTTGTTTATTAAAAGAACGAATCACACGAATTCCCGTAATATTTTCACGCAAAATTTGATTAATGTGGTCAATCGACTTTTGTTGGTTCTCACTCAATGGTTCACTTACTTTGGCAACAATGATCACGCCCAAAATAACAACAGGAATCGTAGCTAAGACTACGTAAGATAGTTCTAAAGAGATTTTTAAAATTAACATAACCGAAACACACATCATAACCGGTGTTAATAATGCAGATTTTAAAATCACATTTAAAAATAACATAATTTGATAGGCATCATTATTTGTACGTGTAATCATACTGGATACACCAAACTTTTCCA
>ERZ773144.1865-NODE-1865-length-17952-cov-5.341901_pt1 | contig 17952 bp, 10 predicted proteins | sample MGYA00580849_ERZ773144 | MGnify/ENA primary metagenome ERZ773144 (study PRJEB29015, sample SAMEA2737861) | human gut metagenome | biome: human gut; feature: human-associated habitat; material: faeces | place: China | collected 2012 ...
GGAGTCCCCGCCACAATAGAAACATTACGATCCTCCCGGAATGAACGAACCGTACCCCCGGCCTCGGTTACAATCAATATACCGGCACAAACGTCCCACAAATGCAAATTGAATTCCCAATATCCGTCCAAAATTCCGGCAGCGACACAACATAAATCAAATGCTGCCGATCCTTGACGACGCACCCCGCGAACCATTGGTAAAATACGGGCCAGATTGTCGAGATTATTATCGGGATTACGATCCTTATCTATGGGAAATCCGGTAGAAACGACAGACTCCTGAGTGTCATTCTTTCCTGAAACATGAATAGAACGCCCGTTCAACATAGCTCCTTTGCCTTTACAAGCCTCGTACAGCTCGTTCAAATACGGAGCATAGACCACCCCTAAAACAGTTTCACCTTTACATTGGAGACCAATAGAGACTGTAAATATAGGCAGACCTTGACTATAATTGGTTGTTCCGTCCAAAGGATCGATCACCCAACAATACTCCGAATCACCCGCATGCATACCACTCTCTTCTCCTAATATAGCATGTTCAGGATAGGTCCTCTTTATTTCGCCTATGATACAACGTTCACTTTCTTTATCTGCGACCGTAACCACATCGTGCATATTGAACTTGGTCTCGATATGCAAGTGATTACCTCTAAAATAAGAAAGTTGTATTTTACCGGCTTCCTTCGCACAGTTTCGGGCAAAAGCAAGCATCTGCTCCATTCTATCCATACCCGTTAAAATTAATCCCGGCTTTCTTCCAGAAGGAAAGAAAGCCGGGTAATCTCTTATCCAATCTCTATTTTAATCCAGATCCTCTACCTCTTCGATAGGAAGCTGACGTCTAAAAATTTCTCGAAACGAAATCAACGTCTCGGTGCGAGATAAACCGATAGGCTGTAATTTCGTATGAATAATTTCAAGTAAATGCCGATTATTACGTGCGAACAATTTGATAAACATATCGTACTGTCCTGTCGTAAAATGGCACTCCACTACCTCGGGAATCTTACGCAACTTTTCCACTACATGGGAAAAATCGCCCGGATTTTTCAAATAAAAGCCCATGTAGGCACACGTTTCAAATCCTATTTTATTTGAATCTATTATGTATTCCGATCCTTTAAGAATCCCCAAATTCGTCAATTTTTGTACCCGTTGATGAATAGCGGCTCCCGACACATTGCATTCCCTTGCAACTTCGAGAAATGGTATCCGAGCGTTCGAGGCTACAAGTTTAAGAATTTTGTAATCCAACTCGTCCAATTGATGATGTCCCATGGTTCGTTTACGATTTTTTACAACTGTTTTATTATTTATTTTGCAAAGATAGTAATAAATTTACACTATTCATCTAATGAACATGTTAATTTTGTACGAATTTACTCTAATAATTATTTTTCAGCAACATCTTCAAATAAAAGAAATTACAATTTGTAAGCATACGCCAAGACTCTTATAAATTACACTCTATATATATCGAGCAAAAGCACAGGTGGTTCGATAAAAAACTTACTCATCTTTTTCTCTACTTACCCTTTGCTCATACTTGCAGAACATAGGAGGATACGATCCGAATAAAAAATGGACAGATTCATTTTATCCTACTCTTATCTTTTTGTATATTTGTACTATGAAGGTTCGGCATAGCCAAGCCGGAAATACGATTTTCGTTTGCCTCTGCTCCCACCTTTCGCTATATTTGTATAAAATTTAATCAAATCGATATATGATACAAATTTCACAAGTTTACGCAAACGATAGCAACTCTTTAAAATTCATAGAACGTATTTATACAGAATCTTTTCCCCTAGACGAAAGGAGAGATTTTTCCGAGGTGATACGGCTGCTCGAAGAAAACGACAATTTTTTCATCGTTCTTCTATCTGATGAAAACAAAGCAGTCGGATTTATCTCTTATTGGGAATGGAATGACTTTTCCTATGTCGAACACTTCGCCGTAGACAGCAGTTGCAGAGGATCGGGCTATGGAGCGACTGCCATGACCGAATTGCTAAAACGCATTAACAATCCGGCAGTTCTCGAAGTAGAAAAACCATTAGACAATATCAGTCAACGGAGAATACGCTTTTACGAACGATTAGGTTTCGTTTTATGTACACGTTCATATACCCAACCGCCATATTCTCCTGAAAAACAACCGTTAGAACTATACCTTATGTCTTTTGGAAAGATAGATCTAAATCAAGTTTTCGATACTGTCGCATCTCGAATCCATCAAAAGGTTTACGGTGTCGAATAACATATTCTCCAATCTGAAAAAAGTTTGATATGTAAAATGTTAAAAATGAAATTTAATATATTAAAATCCAACGAAAAGATGGTTTCTTAACAACATTATATTATTTTTGTACAAAAATATGCCGTGAGGCAAAACGTTTTATTATGAAAAATCATTCTTTTCTGAAATATTGCACGAGTATACTGCTAATATTTATTGCAGTAGCATGTACTACTGGAAACAAAGAGCAGAAAATTGTCACGGTAACTATACAACCTCAGAAATATTTTGCTGAAAAAATTGCAGGAGACCGGTTCAATATTAACTGTATCGTTCCTCCCGGCAGTAACCCCGAGGCCTACGATCCCTCTCCGTCTCATCTGGTTCATTTGGGCAAAAGTATCGCCTATTTCAAAATCGGGCACATAGGCTTCGAACTTGCTTGGATGGATAAATTGGAACAGAACAATCCGAATATGAAAATATTCGATACTTCCGAAGGTATCGATATACTTTCAGGTACGCACGAGCACAACGATGCCGATGTACACCACCATCATTTCGATGCCGATCCGCACACATGGAGTTCACCCAAGAATGTGCGCATCATCGCCCGAAACATGTACGAAGCGTTTGTTAGTATCGATCCCGACGGAGAAAAAGTATTTCGCAAGAACTACGAAGAACTGCTCGACGAAATAAATCAAGTAGATTCCGTCATGACCGAACGGCTCTCACCGGTCAGCGGAACTATGTTCGCCATATATCATCCGTCTCTCAGCTATTTGGCCAAAGACTACAACCTGCACCAGCTCAGTTTGGAATACAACGGAAAAGAACCGTCTGCTTTTTATTTGAAAAAAGCCATAGACATAGCACGCGAAAACAACGTGAAAGTTATATTTATCCAACAAGAATTCGATGCCAAACAAGCCGAATCATTCGCATCTGAAATAAATGCGAAGGTAGTTCCTATTAACCCGCTTAGCTATAATTGGAGCGAAGAACTTTTACATATAACCGATGCCATTGCTGGAAAATAAAATAATAGCCATAGAAAACGTATGGCTCTCTTATACAGACAAGAATATCCTCGAAGATATAAATCTAGATATTTATCAAGGCGATTTTCTTTTGATTACCGGCCCTAACGGCGGGGGAAAAACGTCATTGCTGCGTACGATTCTCAGATTACAGAGTCCGACTAAGGGACAAATAACCTTTTTCAGACAAGGAGAGCCCGTATCTTCATTAGATATGGGTTACCTGCCTCAAAAAAACAGCATAGACAGCCGATTTCCCATTACCGTAGAAGAAGTAGTAGCTTCGGGCCTTATGGGTAACACCCAAAAGGGAAATACAAAATTTGACTCTAAAAAAGAAATAGACGAAATGCTCGACCTCATGGGTATAACCGCTTTGCGCAATAACCCCATCGGGGTGTTATCGGGAGGACAACTCCAACGATCTTTGTTCGGGAGAGCTCTTATTTCTAAGCCGGAAATGTTAATATTGGACGAACCGGCATCTTATATAGATCGTCAATTCGGGAACCGTATGTTCGAGATTCTACGGGATTTATCGAGTAACGGAACAACCATCATGATGGTATCCCATGAAATAGAACCATTCATAACATTGTCCAATCGCAATCTATATATTAACCACATTTTGGGAGACCGCTAAACCCACACAGCCATCGGCAACCTACCGCTATCTCCAACCGGTATACCGCAAAAAATTGCAATGTGGCACAAATCTCCTATTATAGAATAATGAAGGGATTTTAAGGATTCCATTAAAAAGTTTTCCACCAAGCAAGACGATCAACTATCAAACAAAAAAAAGACACTCAAACTCTCACAAACAGACCATCTCATTCCATCATTCTTTTCAAAAAAGCAAAAAAAGAACATAATTTTCAAATATTTGTAGCAAATTACTATATTTGCAGCAAATATACAAACAAGAAAGAGCCTAATGAATATCTAAACCAACAGGGGAGGCAGACTCTTTTTTTTTAATTTTTATTTAATATCTTTTATAACCTGTCTTAGAAGAAATATTCAAAAAGAATGAAAAAGTATTTACTTTTAGCAATCAGTGTTTTACTTTGGGGTATAAACACAGTATCGGCCACGACCAGCGGTTCAACAGCCTACGGTTGGGTACCACTTAGCTCCGGAGAAGGAGAGTTTAGTTCAAAATTGGTCAAATTCAAGACCTCCGACCCTACCAATGTCAGCGAAGAGTTTGAAATCGACCGTTTCATCAGGGCGGCAGTCTGCATTGACGGCACCTACTATATGATAGCAGCCGATGACGGATTGGTATGCTACTCATTGTTGAAAATGGACATCTCCACCAAAAATGTCTCTACGATCGCAGACTACTCCATGTCCGACCGTGCAAGCGCACTTATGGTCATGGATATGACCTATGATGCCACCACCCAAAACATCTATGCGCTGGCTTTCGACATTACCGCTGCCGAAGAAGGTGAAGATGGAGAAATAGACATTCCATTCGGATTGTTCACCCTCGATAAAGCCACCGGTGAGGCTACACTAATCGGTTATCAGGACTATGAAATGCTTTATACATTAGCCGCCAGTCCAGAAGGGCAACTCGTGGCTTTAAGCAGTGGTGGCACATTGTGGAATCTATCAAAACTTTCCGGAGAACTTGCAGAAGAAACGGGGTATGCCGAACAACTGCCTACCGCCTTGCAATCGATGACTTTCGACAAAGACGGATTACTATGGTGGGCCGGATTTAATGAAATACAAACAAATGGTCTTACCTCTCCCAATGGATTCCTTGCAAATTTCACATTTTATGAAGAAGAATATTTCTATGGCTACAATTTCGTTGGGAAATTAGGTAACAATTTAGAAGTCGTAGGGCTATACATCGACCCCCAAAATATCGCAAACGGGGCTCCGTCCGCAGCAACCTCATTCTCGGCAATACCGGGCGAGGCAGGTGCGACAACATGCCTCTTACAATGGACAAACCCCTCTCAAACATTCGGAGGCAGCACTCTGCCCGATGGATTCAGCGTGAATATCTATCGTAATGATAACCTTATCAAAACATTCACCAATTGTACCAATAATGAGACAATGACCTATCAAGATTCTGGAATGGAAGCGGGTACTTACGTTTATAAAGCCGTTGTATCGAACAACGAGGGTGAAGGTCCGGCCGCATATACCGACAGCCATTTTGTGGGAGCCGACATTCCGGGAGCGGTAAACGAGGCGAAAGCCGAGAAATCGGGCAATGGTTATGAAATCAATGTCAGTTGGACGAAACCGGCCGTTGGAGCGAACGGAGGTTGGTTCGACAGTGAAAACTTGACTTACAAAGTTGTTCGCTACCCAGACTCTGTCACTTTGCACGAAAACTTGAACAACACCTATTTCACAGATAAAACGATTACCGAGCTCCATGGATATTACTATAAAATTACGGCTGTAACATCGGCCGGAGAAGGCATACCCACCAATACAAACGCCGTAGTATCCGGCCCGGCAATCGATACTCTACCCTATAACGGAGATTTCAGTTCGACCAACGGCTTGAACTTATGGACAACCTCCGACAACGATAAAGACGGATTTACATTCGCTCATCAAATCTATGGAAACGGAACCCACGCTTGGCGTTATTTCCCCTCTCAAATTCTAAATCCATCAACAATGGCCGATGATTGGATAGCTTCCGTGCCTATCCGGCTGACCTCCGGAAAGCATTATGCCATCGACTATAAAATCAACGGGCAAGGCGAAATCTTTCCTATCAACTACACTGTAACCATCGGCAAAAGCACGGAACCGTCCAGCCAAACCGTCATATTGGAAGAATACTCAAACGCAGCGGTTCAAGGTGTTACAGAAAAGAGCTTGATTTTCTCGGTTCAAGAAACAGGCGATTATTACATAGCTTTCCATGTTTGTAATGCGGTAATGTTTGAGCTTCACGGATTCAGTGTATTGGAAAAACCGCTTGTCGACCTTATGGCAGTTTCCGTTTCGGGAACCGAGACCCCTCAAATCGGCTCAGAATCCATTTACAGTGTAGTTGTTCGAAACAACGGTGTCGAAACGGCCGATAATTTCAAAGTTGCACTGATCGACAAAGAAGGAAAAGAATTGGCTGCCGCTATACAAACCGATCCCCTCGAAGCATTGCAAAAATCTGTTTGCCAAATAGTTTGGACACCCCAAAATGCTATATCGACCGATCTATCCGCAAAAGTCTCGATCGAAAATGATGCAAACCCTGAAAATGACCAAACCGAGCCTATCCACGTATTGGTTCTAGGCAGTGGCAGCTGGATAGACATCACCGATGGGAAATCGGTATCGCCAAGCTATCCGTTCAACGTGAGAAAAACCCACGGTACCGCACAAACCATCTACACCCAACAAGAAATAGGAGGCAAAGCCGGCTCTATTTCGGCAATCAAATACTATCCTTCGGTATTTGGAACAAACGAAGTGGAAGGTTTCCATAGTAAAATCTATATGGCTAACACCGAAAAGGCTACATTCGACGGCATAGATCCTATTGCGTTATCAGAATTCAAACTTGTATTTGATGGAGAACTGAAAGTAGACAACGGTGATAAAGAATTGCCTATTATGCTCGATACAGAATTTGACTATACCGGTGGAAATATATGTATAATGACTGTTTCCGAGACCCAAGCACCGTCCTACTTCCTCAGTTGGTATGGAAGAAAAGGAGAAGGAAGACAACTCGCTTACAGTGACGACATGACAGCCTTTGATTTCTCACAAGCACTAAAAAATGATGCCTATTTACCCAATATCTCATTACACTCCTCTGTATCGTCTGGTGTAGAATCGGTAAAAAAAGAAAATGAAATGGCTATCTACCCCAGTCCTGCTCACACGACGATTACTATCGAATCGGCCGAGCCTCTCGGTACAATAAGCATCTATGACATCAGTGGCGCACTCGTTATGCAAACCGAATCATTCTGCGACCAAAACGTAGCGACAGTCGATGTATCACAATTGGCCAATGGCTACTATATCGTAAAAATAGCCCAAGAAACACGCATGATTATCAAACAATAATCATTGCGATATACTTCAATAAACCCGTCTAACCGATTCTTCACACTCGGTTAGACGGGTTTATTATTACAAATCTGTATTCTCTTTTCAAGCATTTAAGAGGATCAGTAAAAAATCCGTGGGGATAGACCTGAATTTTATCAAATGAGACAAATACTTACAAAGAAATATAGGAGAAGTGCTCGCATGGCAAGGGATTAACTCTACAAACAAAATGCCATGTCATCTTTCGCCGAAAAGATCGGGATACGTTTATCGATAAAAAAGCATCGCTAAAATGCACGTTTACTTCCACGGATTTTCTAATAAACCATATGTAAAGTAATAGGACGGCCGTCAGCAAAATAAAAAAAGCAGGGGAGCGACCACAAAATCGCTCCCCTGCTTAAAGTATTCTTCTTCTCTCTTATTAATTAGAAAAATCAGTTACATTCTTACGATTGGCAAAAACACGATCGAATTCCTCTTTGGATCCGACAATGAGTTTGTCAAACTCACGTTGCCCCGTACCGGCAGGAATCAAGTGTCCGCAGATAACGTTTTCTTTCATACCTTCCAACGTATCTACCTTACCATTGATAGCAGCCTCGTTGAGCACTTTTGCCGTCTCTTGGAAAGAAGCGGCCGACATAAAGCTCGATGTTTGCAGGGCTGCACGGGTAATACCTTGCAGAATCTGTTCGGAAGTAGCAGGAATTGCATCGCGCACCTGTATCAACTTCAAGTCTTTCCGTTTCAAAGCCGAATTTTCATCGCGCAATTTACGCGCCGTAACGATCTGTCCGGCTTTCAACGTTTGAGAATCGCCCGGATCGGTAACGACTTTTTTACCCCAAATACGGTCATTTTCGTCCATGAAGTCTCGCTTGTCGACAATCTGTTGTTCCAAGAATCGAGTATCGCCCGGATCGAGAATTTGAACCTTACGCATCATTTGACGAACAATCACCTCGAAGTGCTTATCGTTAATCTTCACACCCTGCATACGGTACACATCTTGAACTTCGTTCACGATATATTCCTGTACAGCCGTAGGACCTTTGATGGCCAAGATATCGGAAGGAGTAACGGCTCCATCGGAAAGCGGAGTTCCGGCACGCACGTAATCGTTCTCTTGTACCAATATTTGTTTGGAAAGAGGAACCAAATATTTCTTCGTCTCACCCGTCTTGGAAACCACAGAGATTTCACGATTACCACGTTTCACTTTCCCGAAGATCACCTCACCGTCGATTTCAGAAACGACAGCCGGATTAGACGGGTTACGTGCTTCGAACAACTCGGTTACACGAGGAAGACCACCGGTAATGTCACCGGCTTTACCGACCGCACGAGGTATCTTAACGAATACATCTCCCGTTTTAATCCTATCGCCGTCTTCAATCATCAAGTGAGCTCCCACAGGCAAAGCATAACTCTTGATTACCTGCCCGGCTTCATCGAGAATTTGTGCCGACGGTACACGGGTACGGTCTTTCGATTCGATAATGATCTTTTCTTTCAAACCAGATTGTTCGTCCGATTCTACACGATAAGTAACACCTTCTTCCACGGCTTCGAAGTTGACTCTACCGCCCACCTCCGAAACAATTACCGCATTGAAGGGGTCCCATTCGCAAATCATATCGCCTTTCTTAACGGTATCGCCGTTATTGAAGAAAAGTTTTGATCCATAGGGAATATTGGCAGTCATGAGCACCATTTTCGTATTCGGGTCGATAATACGCATTTCGGCCAATCGACCTACGACAATCTGTACTCTTGTACCGCTATCGGATACATTTTCTACCGTACGAAGTTCGTCTATCTCCAAAATACCCTCGTAACGAGATGTAACGCTCGATACAGCCGCAATATTCGAAGCGATACCACCGACGTGGAACGTACGCAATGTCAGCTGTGTACCCGGCTCACCGATCGACTGCGCGGCAATTACACCCACAGCCTCGCCTTTTTGAACCATGCGGTTATTAGAAAGGTTACGTCCGTAACATTTAGCACAAACACCTTTCTTCGATTCGCACGTCAGAACCGAACGAATCTCCACCTGTTCGATAGGAGAATCCTCTATCTTCTTGGCAATAACTTCGGTAATTTCTTCACCGGCGTGAACCAATATCTCGTTAGTCAACGGATTCACTACATCGTGAACAGACACACGTCCTAATATTCTTTCACCCAAAGAAGCTACGACCTCCTCGTTATTCTTAATCTCGGTACAAACCAAACCGCGCAATGTACCGCAATCCTCTTCATGGATAATGACATCGTGAGCTACATCGACCAAACGACGGGTCAAATAACCGGCGTCGGCTGTCTTCAATGCCGTATCGGCAAGACCTTTACGAGCACCGTGCGTAGAGATAAAGTATTCCAACACGGAAAGTCCCTCTTTGAAGTTTGCCAAAATAGGGTTCTCGATGATCTGACCGCCTTCTGCTCCCGACTTTTGGGGTTTGGCCATCAAACCACGCATACCCGACAACTGACGAATCTGGTCCTTAGAACCACGAGCTCCCGAATCCAACATCATGAATACCGAATTGAATCCTTGATTGTCGGCAGAAAGTTGCTTCATCAAAATATCGGACAGACGAGAATTTACATGAGTCCATGTATCGATAATCTGATTATAACGCTCGTTATAAGTGATGAAACCCATGTTGTAGTTGTTCATGATCTGTTCCACCTCGGCGTTACCTTCGGCAACCAAAGTCTCTTTTTCGGGCGGAACGAGCACATCGCCCAAATTAAAGGACAAACCTCCCTTGAATGCCATGTAGTAACCCAAGTTCTTGATATCGTCGAGGAACTGAGCCGAACGCGTCACACCGCAAACTTTAATCACCTTACCGATAATATCGCGCAACGATTTCTTAGAAAGGATTTCATTGACATAGCCGATCTCCTGAGGCACATACTGATTAACCAATACACGACCCACCGAAGTATTCTCGACCATGTGCTCGATGATATTACCGTCCTTATCGACATCTTTCACAACGACCGATACCGGAGCGTGCAACGAAACTTTACCTTCGTTGTAAGCGATTTCGGCTTCTTCGGGACCATAGAATTTCAGTCCTTCACCCAACGAACCCGGACGAAGTTTGGTAATATAATACAATCCCAAAACCATATCTTGCGAAGGCACAGTGATAGGTGCGCCATTGGCGGGATTCAAGATATTATGAGCACCCAACATCAACAGTTGAGCTTCAAGAATTGCCTCGTTTCCGAGAGGCAAGTGAACAGCCATCTGGTCACCGTCGAAGTCGGCGTTAAATGCCGTACAAGCGAGCGGATGCAACTGGATAGCCTTACCTTCGATCATTTTGGGCTGGAACGCCTGAATACCCAAACGGTGCAACGTCGGGGCACGGTTCAACAGCACGGGGTGTCCTTTCATCACATGTTCGAGGATATCCCATACCACAGGCTCTTTGCGATCGACGATTTTCTTAGCCGATTTTACCGTCTTAACGATACCACGCTCGATAAGTTTACGGATAATAAACGGTTTATACAATTCGGCCGCCATATTTTTGGGCAGACCGCATTCGTGCATTTTCAATTCGGGACCTACGACGATAACCGAACGCGCAGAATAATCGACACGTTTACCCAACAGGTTTTGGCGGAAACGTCCTTGCTTACCTTTCAAACTATCGGAAAGAGACTTTAACGGACGATTAGCCTCGGTTTTCACTGCGCTAGACTTGCGAGAGTTGTCGAGCAAAGAATCCACAGCCTCCTGCAACATACGTTTTTCATTTCGAAGAATAACCTCAGGAGCCTTGATCTCCATCAATCGTTTCAAACGATTGTTACGGATAATCACCCGACGGTACAAATCGTTCAAATCGGAAGTCGCGAAACGACCGCCATCGAGAGGAACCAACGGACGCAATTCGGGCGGGATAACCGGTATGACTTTCAAAATCATCCATTCGGGCCGGTTCCTACCCTTCGAAGCCCGGAACGACTCAACGACTTGGAGCCGTTTCAAAGCCTCGGTTTTGCGTTGCTGAGAGCCATCGGTGCTGGCACGATGACGCAAATCGTAAGACAGCTCATCGAGATCCAAACGAGAAAGCAGATCGTAGATAGCTTCTGCTCCCATCTTAGCTATAAACTTATTCGGATCGGTATCTTCGAGCATCTGATTTTCACGAGGAAGTGAATCCATGATGTTCAAATATTCCTCTTCGGAAAGCAAATCGTAAGTAGCCAAGTCCGATTGAGGTCCCGGCTGTATGACAATATAACGCTCATAATAGATAACAGCGTCCAATTTCTTGCTGGGCAATCCCAACAAATACCCAATCTTATTGGGTAACGAACGGAAATACCAGATATGAGCTACCGGAACAACGAGCTGTATATGCCCCATGCGTTCGCGGCGCACCTTTTTCTCTGTTACTTCCACACCACATCGGTCGCACACGATACCTTTGTAGCGAATACGTTTATATTTTCCGCAATGACACTCGTAATCTTTTACAGGTCCGAATATACGTTCGCAGAAAAGACCGTCCCGCTCAGGTTTATAGGTACGGTAATTGATGGTTTCGGGTTTCAAGACCTCACCGCTCGAATTTTCCAGAATCTCTTCGGGCGAAGCCAAACCGATCGAAATCTTCGAAAAGTTACTCTTTATTTTGTTATCTTTTCTAAAAGCCATATGTTTTTAATGTATAAAGAGTTATTGGCCGACTGTCACATTTCTGCGACAGTCTGGCCATTGGATTTTATTTATTCTAAGTTGACGCTAAGACCAAGACCTCTCAATTCATGCAATAACACATTCAGAGACTCGGGAATACCGGGTGTCGGCATGGGTTCGCCCTTAACGATTGCCTCATAGGCTTTCGAACGTCCAACCACGTCGTCCGACTTGATCGTCAGGATTTCCTGCAAAACATGAGAAGCACCGAAGGCTTCGAGAGCCCAAACCTCCATTTCTCCGAAACGCTGACCACCGAACTGTGCTTTACCACCCAAAGGCTGTTGCGTAATCAAAGAGTACGGACCGATTGAACGGGCATGCATCTTGTCTTCGACCATGTGACCCAGTTTCAGCATATAGATTACCCCCACCGTAGCCGGCTGGTCGAAACGCTCGCCTGTGCCACCGTCATACAAATAGGTCTTACCATAACGAGGAAGCCCGGCTTTATCGGTCCAAGTATTCAAATCATCAAGGCTCGCCCCGTCGAAAATCGGAGTCGCAAATTTTTCTCCCAACTCGGCTCCAGCCCAACCTAAAACGGTCTCGAAAATCTGTCCCAAGTTCATACGAGAAGGCACACCCAACGGGTTCAAAACGATATCGACCGGAGTTCCGTCGGCCAAGAAAGGCATGTCTTCCTGACGAACGATACGCGAAACGATACCCTTGTTACCGTGACGTCCGGCCATCTTATCGCCCACGCTTATCTTACGCTTCTTGGCAATATACACTTTGGCCATTTGCACGATACCAGAAGGAAGTTCATCTCCGATAGAAATATCGAATTTCTTACGACGCAACTCGGCATCATATTCTTTATACTTCTTCAAATAATTGATGATAGTAGCGCGTATCAATTCGTTCTTAGCGGCATCGGTCGTCCACTTGCTTACCTGTACCGTCGTATAATCGATTTTATTCAGAACAGCCTGAGTGAATTTCGTTCCCTTCGACACGACATCGGTTCCCATGAAATCTTTCACACCCTGCGAAACCTTACCTTGTGTCAAAACAAGCAACTTATCGATGAGAATGGCTTTCAAACCGTTCATCTTTTCTTCATATTCCTCGTCGAGTTTCGGAAGAATGGCTTTGTCGCTGAGTTTCGATTTTTTCTTTTTAATGGCACGAGAGAATAGATTCGTACCGATAACGACACCTTTCAACGAAGGAGTAGCTTTCAAGGAAGCATCTTTCACATCGCCGGCCTTATCACCGAAAATCGCACGAAGCAATTTTTCTTCGGGAGAAGGATCGGATTCTCCTTTCGGAGTAATCTTACCGATCATAATATCTCCGGGATTAACCTGAGCTCCGATACGAATAATACCACGTTCATCGAGGTCTTTCGTAGCATCCTCGCTTACATTGGGAATATCGGAAGTAAGTTCCTCCATACCGCGCTTGGTTTCACGCACTTCCAACGAATATTCATCAACGTGAACCGAAGTAAGAATGTCTTCACGAACGACACGCTCGTTCAACACGATAGCATCCTCGTAGTTATATCCTTTCCACGGCATGAATGCGACTTTGAGGTTACGTCCCAAAGCCAACTCGCCATTCTCGGTGGAATAACCTTCGGTAAGAATATCTCCGGCTTTAACCCGGTCTCCCTTGTGGCAGATAGGACGCAAATCGATAGTCGTACTCTGGTTCGTCTTACGGAACTTGGGTATGATATATTCTTTTACAGAATCTTCAAAACTTACAAATTCTTCATCTTCCGTACGATCGTAGCGAATACGAATCGTAGTGGCATCGACAAACTCGATAACGCCATCGCCCTCGGCCGTAATCTGCGTACGAGAATCGCGAATCAACTGACCCTCGATGCCCGTTCCCACAATAGGAGCTTCGGGACGCAATAAAGGAACTGCCTGACGCATCATGTTCGATCCCATCAACGCACGGTTCGCATCATCGTGTTCGAGGAACGGAATCAACGATGCCGCGATAGAAGCTATCTGAGTAGGCGACACGTCCATCAAATTCACCTGATCGGGCGAAACGACGGGGAAATCGGCCTCCAAACGAGATTTTACCCGATTGCGAACAAATGTGCCGTCGTCATTCAACGGAGCATTACCCTGCGCTACCACCAAGTTTTCCTCGGCTTCGGCGGTCAAATACACCACACCCTCGGGCGACAAATCCACTTTCCCATTTTCTACTTTCCGATACGGAGTTTCGATGAAGCCCAGATCGTTAATCTTAGCATATACACAAAGAGACGAGATCAAACCGATATTAGGTCCTTCGGGAGTCTCGATAGGACAAAGACGTCCATAGTGCGTATAGTGCACGTCACGGACCTCGAAACCGGCGCGTTCGCGAGACAAACCGCCGGGACCCAAGGCCGACATACGACGCTTGTGAGTAATTTCGGCCAACGGATTCGTCTGATCCATGAACTGCGACAAAGCGTTCGTCCCGAAGAATGTATTGATAACAGACGATATCGTCTTTGCATTAATCAAGTCGATGGGAGTAAACACCTCGTTATCCCGCACATTCATTCTCTCACGAATGGTACGCGCCATACGAGCCAACCCCACTCCAAACTGATTATATAATTGTTCTCCTACCGTGCGCACACGACGGTTGCTCAAATGGTCTATATCATCGACATCGGTCTTCGAGTTAATCAACTCGATGAGATATTTGATAATTTCGATGATATCCTCTTTCGTAAGCACCTTCACATCGGGCGAGGTAGAAAGATTTAATTTCTTGTTTATTCTATAACGTCCTACTTCTCCCAAATCGTAACGTTTCTCCGAGAAGAAAAGGTTGGTAATCACCTCGCGGGCACTGGCATCATCGGCAGGCTCGGCGTTACGTAATTGGCGATAAATATACAACACGGCTTCTTTTTCCGAGTTGCTGGAATCCTTTTGCAACGTATTGAATATAATCGAGTAATCCGACGTGTTGCTATCCTCTTTATGCAACAAGATATTTTGGACACCCGATTCGATAATATCGGCAATATGCGATTCTTCAAGGACAGTTTCACGAGGAATGACAATCTCGGTACGTTCGATAGAAACGACCTCACCGGTATCCTCGTCTACAAAGTCTTCCACCCAAGCCTTAACGACATTACCCGCCAATCTGCGGCCAATGGCTTTTTTCAAACTTGCTTTGGAGACTTTCAAGTCTTCTGCCAAACCGAATATTTCGAGAATATCCTTATCGGTCTCGAAACCAATCGCACGCAACAAAGTAGTAACGGGCAACTTTTTCTTCCGGTCGATATAGGCATACATCACGTTGTTTATATCAGTGGCAAATTCAATCCAAGAGCCCCTGAACGGAATAATACGTGCCGAATAAAGTTTTGTACCGTTAGCGTGTATACTTTGTCCGAAGAACACGCCCGGAGAACGGTGCAACTGTGAAACGACAACACGTTCGGCCCCATTGATAACAAACGTACCCTTAGCAGTCATATAAGGGATAGGGCCTAAATAAACGTCTTGAATTACCGTAGCGAAATCCTCATGGTCGGGATCGGTACAGTATAATTTCAATTTGGCCTTTAACGGTACGCTGTAAGTCAATCCTCTTTCGAGACATTCTTCAATCGTATATCTCGGCGGATCGATATAATAGTCCAAAAATTCGAGGACAAAGTTATTGCGCGTATCAGCAATGGGGAAATTCTCGGCGAATACCTTGAAAAGCCCTTCGTTTTTTCTTTTTTCAGGCGGGGTGTCGAGTTGCAAAAAGTCTTGAAATGACTTCAACTGAACTTCAAGGAAATCCGGATAAGGAAGCGGATTCTTAATTGAAGCGAAATTTACGCGTGGTTTACCTATTGTAGAAGACATTTATAAAAGGGATTAGGTGAACTTAATTAAAAATATATACACAAAAAGGTTAAGAATCACCGAGTGAGATGATTCTTAACCAAACTCTCTGATTAACAGATGTATTATTTAAGTTCAACTTCTGCTCCAGCTTCTTCCAATTGTTTTTTCAAAGCCTCAGCATCAGCCTTAGCAAGACCTTCTTTGATGTTGTTAGGAGCACCGTCTACAAGGTCTTTTGCTTCTTTCAAGCCAAGTCCGGTGAGTTCTTTCACCAATTTAACGATAGCAAGTTTATTTGCACCAGCAGCTTTCAAAACAACATCGAAAGATGTTTTTTCTTCAGCAGCAGCTCCACCAGCGGCAGGAGCAGCAGCAACAGCAACAGCTGCAGCAGCAGGTTCAATACCATATTCGTCTTTCAAAATTTGAGCAAGTTCGTTTACTTCCTTTACGGTCAAGTTAACTAATTGTTCTGCAAAAGCTTTCAAATCTGCCATTTTTGTATGAATTAAATGTTATTATTCGTAATAATGTTTTTTGTATAAATTTTATCTTTCTGATAGAGTCTGCAATACTCCATGTAAGGTAGAACCACTTGACTGAAGAGCCGATACAACATTCTTTGCAGGAGATTGTAAGAGGGCGATAACCTCAGCAATAAGTTCGTTTTTGCTCTTGATAGCAACAAGTGCATCAAGCTGATCGGCTCCGATATAAAACCCTTCTTCTACATAAGCGGCTTTTAGAACCAAATCTTCAGAAGTCTTTCTAAACTCCTTAATCAGCTTTGCAGGTGCATTGCCAACATTTGCAAAGAACATCGTTGTAGAACCCTTCAAAGAACCGTACAAGGGCGAATAATCGGTATCGAGCCCTTCCAGTGCCTTGTGTAACAAAGCGTTCTTAACAACCATCATTTTGATACCTTCTTTGAAACATGCACGACGTAAATTGCTTGTTTTTTCAGCATTCAACGTTGCAGTTTCTGCAAGGTAGAAGCAGCTGTACTCCTTTACAGTTTCTGCTATTTGCGCAATAATAGTGCCTTTATCTTCCTTTCTCATAATTCCTTGTTTTAGATCTCGTCAACTGATTTAGGATCAATCTTGATACCCGGGCTCATTGTACTCGAAAGATAAATACTCTTGATATAAGTACCCTTAGCAGCAGTAGGTTTCAGTTTTATCAATGTCGAAACAAATTCTTTCGCATTATCGCGAATCTGATCGGCAGTAAACGAAATCTTACCTATAGAGGCATGTACTATACCATTTTTATCGACTTTGAAATCGATTTTTCCTTGTTTTACTTCTTTTACAGCTTTAGCGACATCGGGAGTCACAGTTCCGCTCTTAGGATTAGGCATCAAACCACGAGGGCCTAATACACGTCCCAAAGCGCCGATCTTACCCATGATAGCAGGCATCGTAATGATTACGTCGATATCGGTCCAACCGCCTTTGATCTTCTCGACGTATTCGTCCAAACCTACGTAATCGGCGCCTGCCTCGGTCGCTTCGGTCTCCTTGTCGGGAGTACAAAGCACCAGCACGCGAACCGATTTCCCGGTTCCGTGGGGCAACGTAACGACACCTCTTACCATCTGGTTGGACTTACGGGGATCAACACCAAGTCGCACGTCCAAATCCACGGAAGCATCGAATTTCGTAAAGGTAATCTCCTTTAGAAGAGCTGCCGCCTCGCTGAGCTTGTACGCCTTATTCGGTTCAATCTTAGCAAGAACTAATTTTCTATTTTTGGTCAGCTTACTCATTTCAGTAATTTTTATCAATTACAAATTAGGAAATTCACCAACGACATCGATACCCATGCTACGTGCTGTACCGGCCACCATCCGCATCGCGGACTCAAGCGTAAAGCAATTCATATCCGGCATTTTATCCTGGGCGATCTCCTTGATCTGATCCCAGGTCACCTTGCCTACCTTTTTACGGTTCGGCTCGGCGGAACCCGACTGAAGCTTTGCGGCTTCCTTGAGCTGTACGGCTACCGGCGGCTGCTTAATGATAAAGTCGAACGACTTATC
>ERZ773144.1866-NODE-1866-length-17938-cov-2.985685_pt1 | contig 17938 bp, 14 predicted proteins | sample MGYA00580849_ERZ773144 | MGnify/ENA primary metagenome ERZ773144 (study PRJEB29015, sample SAMEA2737861) | human gut metagenome | biome: human gut; feature: human-associated habitat; material: faeces | place: China | collected 2012 ...
GATTACAGAATTATTTGAAAAGCTGGATTGCCTGCAAAATGGGGATATCTTAGTACTTGCGGGAAGTATTCCGAACACATTGCCGGAGGATATCTATGAGAGCATCATGGAAAGACTACAGACAAAAGGGGTTCGTATCGTGGTGGATGCGACAAAGGATTTGCTGTTGAATGTTCTGAAGTACCATCCGTTTTTGATCAAGCCGAATAATCATGAGCTTGGAGAGATGTTCGGTGTCACATTAAAGACAGATGAGGAGATTATCACCTACGCGAAGAAGCTTCAGGAAAAAGGAGCGAGAAATGTGCTGATTTCCATGGCGGGCGACGGAGCAATTCTAATCACTGAGGATGGGGAGATTCATAAAGGACTTCCACCAAAAGGAGAAGTGGTGAATTCGGTCGGAGCAGGAGATTCGATGGTTGCAGGATTTTTGACAGGATATCTGAATACAGGAGACTATGAAAAGGCATTTAAACTGGGAATTGCAACCGGAAGTGCGACTGCATTTCTGGCATGGCTTGCAGAAAAAGAGGATGTTGTGAAGTTGTTAGACGAAGCAAAAGAGAACTTTGGATTGTAGGAGGGAAGTAACGTGAGAATCACAGATTTATTGAAAAAAGAAAGTATTGATTTAAACGGTGTCGTAACTACGAAAAAAAGAGACGATTGAAAAGATGACGTTGCTGATGGAAAAGGCGGGAATGTCAAAGACCTCGAAAAATACAGAGCCGGCGTATTCGCAAGAGAAGAAGAAGGAACGACCGGAATCGGGGAAGGAATCGCTATTCCACATGCAAAGACAGATGCGGTGAGTGGTCCTGGACTGGCGGCGATGATTATTCGTGACGGAGTGGATTATGATTCGCTGGACGGTGAGCCGGTACACATGGTGTTCTTGATTGCGGCGCCGAATACAGAAGACAATATTCATCTGGAGGTATTGAGTCGTCTTTCGATGCTGTTGATGGATGATAACTTCCGGGCAAACCTGATGAAAGCGTCTACAGTAGAAGAATGTTTAGGATATATCGATCAGGCGGAAAAAGAAAAGTTTGAAGAGGAGACGGAGGAAAAACAGGAGAAAGAAGAGAAAAAGAGATATCAGATTCTTGCAGTTACGGCCTGTCCTACCGGAATCGCACATACTTATATGGCGGCGGAAAGTCTTGAAAACACGGCAAAAGAGATGGGATATACGATCAAGGTGGAGACAAACGGCTCCGGCGGAGACAAAAATGTATTGACGGCAGAGGATATCGCAAATTGTGACTGTATCATTGTGGCAGCCGATAAAGATGTAAAAATGGCGAGATTTGATGGAAAACCAGTCATTGTCACGAAGGTTGCCAATGGAATTCACAAAGCGAAAGAGTTGATTGAAGAAGCAGAGAGCGGAAAGGTTGCAATCTATCACAGCAATGAAAAAGGAGAGGCGACCGGATTTCAGGAAGAGCAGGAAAGTATCGGAAGAAAGATCTATAAAAGTCTGATGAACGGTGTGTCTCATATGCTGCCGTTTGTAATCGGAGGAGGAATCCTGATTGCACTGTCATTTTTGTTTGACGGCGCAAACGCAGGAACTGATGTTTTCGGTACCGGAAATCCACTTTCCAAATTCTTGAATTTGGTGGGAAATGTATCGTTTGGCATGATGTTCCCGATCCTCTCAGGATATATTGCGATGAGCATCGCAGAACGTCCGGCATTGATGCCTGGTATCGTTGGTGGTCTGCTTGCGAAAGCAGGAACATCTGTGTTTGCAGCTGAGGCGGATTGGATCCCATCCGGATTTTTTGGAGCGCTGCTCGCCGGATTTATTGCAGGATACCTGATGCTTCTTATCGAAAAAGCATTTGCAAAGCTCCCAAGGGCATTGGAGGGAACAAAACCGGTGCTGATTTATCCGTTCTTTGGAATTGTATTGATCGGTGCGATCATGGTATTTATCATCAATCCACCTGTCGGAGCATTCAATCAATGGTTGTATGACGGACTTGCAAGTATGGGTGAGGGAAGCAAAGTGCTGCTTGGAGCTGTTCTCGGCGGTATGATGGCAATCGACTTTGGAGGACCGTTTAACAAGGCTGCGTATGTATTTGGAACAGCAGCAATCGCAAGCGGACAGTTTGATATTATGGCGGCGGTTATGGCTGGTGGAATGGTTCCTCCAATCGGAATCGCACTTGCCACGACATTTGCAAAAAACAGATTTACAGAGAGTGAAAAACAGACGACTGTTACCAACTATATTATGGGACTGTCATTTATTACAGAGGGAGCAATCCCATTTGCGGCATCTGATCCTCTGCGCATTATTCCACCGTCAATCGTTGGTTCGGCAGTGGCCGGAGCGGTCTCAATGGCGTTTGGATGTGGTTCAAGAGCACCGCATGGAGGTATCTTTGTAGTTGGTATTATGGACAATGCACCGATGTTCCTCGCAGCAATAGCGATAGGTGCTGTCGTGACGATGTTTGGAATTATTCTGTTAAAAAAACCAATTACTATTGAAAAATAGTGAAAAATATTAGATAATAGGGAAAGGTAAATCCTAATATTTACAGAAAAGAAAAGGAGATTAATTATGAAAGAATTTAGTTATGTAATTACAGATAGTGAAGGAATCCACGCAAGACCAGCAGGATTATTAGTAAAAGAAGCTGCAAAATTCCAATCAGATATTAAACTGAAAAAGGGAGAAAAAGAAGCAGATGCAAAAAGAATCTTTGGTGTAATGGGATTGGCTGTAAAATGCGGTGAAGAGATCGTAATGACAGCAGAGGGTGCTGACGAAGCAGAAGCAATCGCAGCAATCGAGACATTTTTAAAAGAGAACTTATAAGAAAAATAATGTTGAGGAAGGTTAAGCTATGATTACATTAACTGGCAAAAGTGTATTTGGCGGTGTATCAATCGGTAAGATTGCCTTTTATAAAAGAAATGAACAGCAGATTAAAAGATGGCATGTGGATGATACAGAAAGCGAAGTAAAACGTTTTGAAGATGCAAAGGCAAAGGCAGTTGCAGAACTTCAGGAATTGTATCAGAAGGCGATGTCAGACGTCGGTGAGACGAATGCGATGATCTTTGAGATTCATCAGATGATGCTGGAAGATTTGGATTACATTGAATCTATTATCAATATTATCACTGCACAACAGGTGAATGCAGAATATGCGGTGGGAACGACAGCTGACAATTTCGCAGCGATGTTTTCCGCAATGGATGATGCATATATGCAGGGACGTGCTGCGGATGTAAAAGACGTTTCTGAGCGTATTTTGAACATTTTGTCCGGAGCAGAAAAAGTTGCATTTGCGACAGATGAACCTGTCATTGTTGCGGCAGATGATCTTGTTCCAAGTGAGACAGTCCAGCTTGATAAAGAAAAAGTATTGGGCTTTGCTACGATGTATGGTTCTTCGAACTCACATACAGCAATTTTGGCAAGAACAATGAATATCCCGGCAATCATCGGTTTGGGCGAAGAGTTGAAACCGGAATATGATGGTAAATTTGCTGTCATCGACGGGTTTGACGGAAAGATTTATATCGATCCAGATGAAGAGACACTCGCTGCGATGAAGAAAAAGCAGGCTGAGGATATAGAAAGAAAGAAACTGTTGGAACAGTTAAAAGGCAAAGAGAATGTCACATTGAGCGGTCAGCACATCAATATCTATGCCAACATCGGCAATAGCTCAGATGTGGGAGCTGTTTTGAAAAATGATGCAGGCGGAATCGGTCTTTTCAGAAGCGAATTCCTGTATTTGGAGAATGAGACATTCCCGACAGAAGAGCAGCAGTTCGCTGTCTATAAGACAGTTGCTGAGAATATGGCTGGAAAGAAAGTTATCATCCGTACACTTGATATTGGTGCGGACAAGCAGGCAGATTATTTCAATTTAGATAAAGAAGAGAATCCGGCACTTGGATATCGTGCAATCCGTATTTGTCTGACTAAGCCTGAGATTTTTAAAACTCAGCTGCGTGCACTGTATCGTGCATCGGCATTTGGTCAGATTGCGATCATGTTCCCGATGATTACAGCAGTGTGGGAAGTGAAGAAAATTAAAGAGATTGTAGAAGAAGTAAAGGAAGAACTTCGCAAAGAAGGAATCGCATTCCGTGAGGATATGGAACTTGGAATTATGATCGAGACACCTGCAGCTGTTATGGTGAGCCGTGAACTTGCAAAAGAAGTTGATTTCTTCAGCGTAGGTACCAATGATCTCACACAGTATACACTGGCGATTGACAGGCAGAATCCAAAGCTTGACACATTCTATGATCCACATCATCCGGCAGTGCTTGCGATGATCCAGATGGCGGCAGACAATGCACATGCAGAAGGAAAATGGATTGGAATCTGTGGAGAATTAGGAGCAGATTTGGAATTGACAGAGACATTCCTGAAGATGGGAATTGATGAACTTTCTGTATCACCATCTATGATTCTTCCGGTTCGAAAGAAAGTCAGAGAGACAGAATAATATAGAAAGAAAGTGTGTTCTTGAGATGGAATGCACTTTCTTTTTTGTTGTGCTAATAAATGTTTATAAAAATAAGTAATGAATACTTTCATTTACTTTCCGGTAGTTGTCTGATAAACTTGTGAAGTAAAAAAGGAAATGAGAGGCAGGAAAATTTTATGCTGGAAAAATTGTTTAAGTTAAAAGAAAACAAAACAGATGTCAGGACGGAAGTGGTGGCAGGTATTACGACATTTATGACAATGGCGTATATACTGGCGGTAAATCCAAGCGTGCTGTCGGCAGCCGGAATGGATCATGGAGCAGTGTTTACGGCGACGGCGATTGCGGCATGTATTGGTACTTTGCTCATGGCTCTGTTTGCAAACTATCCGTTTGCACTTGCACCGGGAATGGGACTGAATGCATACTTTGCATATACGGTTGTACTGAACATGGGATACACATGGCAGGTGGCGCTTGCGGCTGTATTTGTGGAAGGAATTATTTTTATTCTGTTATCAGTTACGAATGTGCGTGAAGCAATCTTTAATGCAATCCCGATGAATTTGAAATCTGCAGTAAGTGTCGGAATTGGTCTTTTTATCGCGTTTATCGGTCTGCAGAATGCAAAAATTGTTATCAGTGGTTCTACATTAGTGCAGTTATTCTCGCTGGAAGGTTACAACAGTACTTTGGCAGAAGGCGCTGCAAAGGCGACGATGAATGATGTTGGAATTACGGTATTACTTGCGGTGATCGGCGTGATCATTACAGCGATTCTTGTAGTAAAGAACATTAAAGGTAATATTCTTTGGGGAATTTTAATTACATGGATTCTTGGAATTATCTGTCAGCTGGCCGGATTGTATGTGCCAAATGCAGAACTTGGAATGTACAGCTTGCTTCCGGATTTCAGCAACGGTATTTCAATTCCGAGTCTTAGTCCGATCTTTGGGAAACTGAGTTTTTCAGGAATCCATATCGGAGAGTTTATGGTTGTAGTGTTTGCGTTTTTATTTGTGGATATCTTTGATACACTCGGCACATTGATCGGTGTTTCCACAAAAGCAAATATGTTAGATGAAAACGGAAAACTTCCAAGAATTAAAGGTGCTCTGATGGCAGATGCGGTTGCTACAACGGCAGGTGCAGTGCTTGGAACATCTACAGTTACAACATTTGTTGAGAGTGCATCAGGTGTGACGGAAGGAGGACGAACAGGTCTTACAGCAGTCACAACAGCGATTTTGTTTGGATTGTCGTTATTGTTGTCACCAATCTTTTTGGCGATTCCATCTTTTGCGACGGCGCCGGCATTGATTGTTGTAGGGTTCTATATGCTGACAAATGTAGTGAGTATTGATTTCAGTGATTTTGGGGAAGCGATTCCTTGCTATATCTGTATTGCAGCAATGCCATTTTTCTACAGTATTTCAGAAGGAATTGCAATGGGTGTGATCTCTTATGTTGCAATTAATCTGTTTACAGGAAAAGCAAAGGAAAAAAAGATCAGCGTATTGATGTTTGTGTTAGCACTTTTGTTTATCGGAAAATATATCTTATTATAAAATATAGTTTTTTAGGGAAAGATGAGAGTCTTTCCCTTTTTTTAGAGCTAAAAACATGGTATTATCAATTCATACAAAAGCAGCAGATAGGAGAAGAGAATGGCAATTAATAAGGCAATGCGAAAAGTATTGAAAGCACTTTCGTTTGATGGAATTGAGGTGGAGGCGTCCAGGCATTTGGCAAATTTAAAGGCGTTGGATCCGATGCGAATTTTTCATAAGACGATTGATTATAAAATATATAATGGCACACATGAGATTCCTGTGAGAATTTATCTGCCTGGCGAAGAGATTGAACACAAATATCCGGTTCTTTTATTCTTTCACGGCGGGGGATGGGTCACAGAGAGCATAGATAATTATGAGAGGATCTGTGCAAGGATGGCATCGGCGACCAATCATATTGTTGTGTCGGTAGAATACAGGCTCGCTCCCGAGTATCCGTTCCCGACAGGATTGGAGGATTGCTACGCCGCAGCGAAGGCGGTCTATACGAATAAATTTATTTTAAATGTGCATCCGGACGATATCACGATCATCGGAGACAGTGCCGGCGGTAATCTGGCGGCTGCAGTCTCTCTTCTTGCAAAAGAGAGGGGAGAGTTTATGCCAAGACAGCAGATTTTGATCTATCCGGCGGTGAATAACGACTATACGGAGACTTCTAGATTTCCGTCCGTCCATGAAAATGGAAAAGATTTCCTGTTGACGGCTGGAAAGATGCAGGATTATATTGATTTATATGCGAGAGATGAATCGGACAAACAGAGTCCGTATTTTGCTCCGATTTTGCAGAAAGATCTCACAGGACAGCCGAGGACACTGATTATCACCGCGGAATTTGACCCGCTTCGAGATGAAGGAGAGGCTTATGGTAAGGCGCTTGAGGAAGCCGGAAATGAAGTGGAGGTTCATCGTATCAAAGATGCGCTGCATGGATTTTTTGCACTGGGGATCAAATATTTTCATGTGCAGGAGAGTTTTGAAATTATGAATCATTTTTTAGGGGAGGTGTAAGAGATGTTTCATTCGAAAAGGTCATATTGGAGAAAGCTTGACAATGCCGCAAAATTATTTCCGGCGACAAGTAACAAAAAGGACACTCGAGTCTTTCGTTTTTATTGTATTATGAAGGAAGATGTAAAAGAAGAGATTTTGCAGCAGGCAGTGGAAAAAGCGCTTGAAAAATATCCGCTTTTTTTGTCGGTCATGCGAAAAGGCTTGTTCTGGCATTATTTGGAAAAGAGTAATTTAAAACCGGTTGTCACAGAGGAATTTAAAGAGCCTTGCAGCAATCTGTATGTGCGTGACAAGAAAAGCCTGTTATTCGAAGTCACGTACTATAAAAGGCGGATTAATTTTGAAGTATTTCATGTGCTGACGGACGGAACAGGTGCGACATGTTTTTTAAAGGAGATTGTCAAACACTATATTGTGCTGGCATATGGTGAAGCCGATATTCCACTTGATAAGGAGCATATCACAATTCAGGATCAGGAATCAGACAGTTTTCGAAAATATTATTCTGATTTACGGCGAGAGAAGAAGGAAAAGGTAAAAGCATATCAGATTAAGACTCTTCGGAAGGCGAGAGGACCGCTGCAGGTGACAGAAGCGGTGCTGTCGGTAAAAGAAGTGCTGGCAAAGGCGCGGGAATATCAGGTGTCGATGACTGTTTTTTTGACGGCAGTATTCCTTTGTGCGATCCACAGGGAGATGCCGAAAAGACAGGAAAAGCATCCGGTTGTTCTGATGGTCCCGGTGAATCTTCGCAATTTTTTTCCTTCAGATTCGATGCTGAATTTCTTCGGATATATTGAACCTGGGTATCGTTTTCGAGAAGGGGACACTTTTGAGCAGGTACTTGCACAGGTGAAAACATATTTTCAGGAGGAGCTTACGAAGGAAAGACTTTCGATGCGCATGAATGAGCTGATCGCGTTGGAGATGAACCCAATTCTGCGGGTGGCGCCGTTGGAGTTGAAAAATTTGGGGATTTTGGCGGGAGCAAAGATGGCGGCAAGTGATGTGACTGCAATTTTCTCTAATATGAGCGTTGTAAAAATGCCGGAAGCGTATGTCCCGTATATAGAGCGGTTTGGCGTGTATACAAGTACACCGAAGACGGAACTTTGTATGTGCTCATTTGAAGACAAACTTTCCCTTGGGTTTACATCGAGGTATGACAGCATGAATAATAAGAGGAATTTTTTTCAGATATTGTCAGAGCTTGGAATACATTCGAAAGTGGAAGAACCAGACTATCCGGAGGAGAGACTTGCGAGTGCGGCGGCTGTAAAATTTTTCGAGTGGTTCTCATTTGTCTGTATTGCTTTTGCGGTGATTGCGGCAGTGGTGAATATTACACTGACACCGGGAAAATATTGGGCGCTCATCGTATCAGGCGGAATCTTAAGTATGTGGACAGCGTTGGCAATCGGGTTTGTAAAGAGATATAATCTTTTGAAAAATGCAATGTGGCAGTTGATTCTGATCACGGTTGGATGTCTCATCTGGGATCTTGGAACCGGATGGCATAAATGGTCAATTGATTTTGTTTTTCCGGGAATTAGTGTTATAATAATGATATCCATGCTGATGATTACAAAGCTGCAGAGATTGGCTGCGAATGAATACATGATTTATTTTGTGATGGCGGCGGGATATGGATTTGTGATACCATTGGTTTTATTATTGACGGGAGTGCTTGGAGTTACATTTCCATCGGTTATCTGTGTGGGATTTAGTTTCCTGTTCTTTATGGCGCAGGTCATTTTTAGAAGACGGGAATTAGGGGAGGAATTAAATAAAAAGTTTCACATTTGATTAGTAAGGAGGAAGCAGTATGAAATGTACAAGATGCGGTAAAGAGATGACGATTAAGCCGGTGCAGTCCGGTACGGACGAAAGTGGGGAGCCTGTTTTTACACGATATGCATTTTGCTATGACTGCAAGATAAAGGTGAATCTGGACAAGCAAAAAGAAAGAGACACGCAGAAAAAAGCGACGGCAGAAGATGTGGTAGAGACAAAAACAAAGAGAAAGAAAAAGAGAGGGAAAAAGCTTCCTTCTGTTTCGTTTCCGAAAAGACGAGGCGGAAGAGGAAAGACGAAAGCGAGGAAAGAAAGACGAGGCGGCGGATTGCTCAAGTTCTTACTCTTTCTGATCGTTGTTGCGGTACTTGGATTTGCAGCATATACCTATCGGCATCCAATTGCAAAATTCGCACAGCAGATGTATGACAAGTATATGAATCAAACAGAAGAAAATCAACCGGAAGATTCAAAGAATGAGGATTTGAACATAGATTCCGGTGATAATAATAATACTGCCACGCCTGATTCAGACACAACGGATGAACCGCAGAATCAAACTGAGCCGGTAGATCAAACACAAGGGGACAATGGAAGCAGTACACCGGAAAGCAGTGATGATAAGACACAGGATACTCAAGCGACACCTTCTGACGGGACAGCGACGGAGCCGACATCATAGTGTATATAGAATAACAGAAGATGGAACATGTAATGTGTGAACGGGGAAGATTCCCCGTTCACGCATTTTTATTTTGCAGCCTTTTTGGCAAAATCAGTTGTTACAAGTTCTTCGTAAGGTGCCCGCTTAGTGAGTTCGTCAGCAGATTCCAAAATATTTTGCAAAAGTTCAAAGCTTTCTTTTTCAAAAATTAGATTTTCTTTCCAAGTCTCCTGCTCATAGTAACGGGTCACAATCGTTGTGATAGTGGCTAAGTCTGTCTCTTTGAACTGTGGTGCAATGATTTTTGCAATTTCTTCCGGAGTATGTGTCTGCACGTAGTCCATTCCTTTTTGCAGCGCATCCGTGAATCCCTGAATGACGTCTTTATTTTTTTCAATATAACTTTTCTTTGCAGAAAATGCGGTGTAAGGGACATATCCACTATCCTCGCCGAGAGAAGCGACAACATATCCCTTTCCGCCTTTTTCCAAAGTGGTAGCTCCCGGCTCAAATTCAACTGTAAAATCCGCCTGACCTTCTGAAAAAGCGGCGGCAGTAGAGCCAAAGTCAATATTTTGGTTGATTGTCAGATCTTTTTCGATGTCGATTCCCTTTTGTTTTAAGATATACTCAAATACCATTTCAGGCATGCCGCCTGTCGCCATCAATATAATGTAAATAACTGTCCGATAATTGTTCAGAAGTCATTTGAGCCAGTAAATCCGGTAGATATTGATGCATCAATACCGTAATCTCTTCTTTTGTTTTCACAATATTATAAGGTTTCAGCGGATTATCCGTATCTTCCAAAATTCCCAATTCTTTCATCAAATTGATATAAGGTAAGATACTTTGTTTCGTTTTCTTAAATCCCAATGCTGTGATATGTTCTGACAAGTATTTTGCAGATGTATATCCACGTTCATCTTCTATAATCAGCTTCATTACAAGAGCGATTACAGTATTTTCCCGGCGATTCATCTCATCAGCAGGACTGTAATTGATTAAATCAGACAAACCATATTTTAAAGTGATTTCCGGCATTCCCTCTTTATCTACGTCAATTCTCTCAATCAACAGTTCAATATCTCTTCGGTCAAGAGTTCCACCTGCAATGATTTTATCAACTACATCCAATGCGTTTCTCAATTTGTCCTTTACATCCGGTGTTTCTATAGTAGTTTCGTTCAGTTCTTTTTCCTGCATCTCCAAACCATGAATCTGCGCCAGTAGATCCTTTTGCATAGAATCATAGGTTTCATGGATCAAATCCTCATTTTCAGATGCTATGGATAAATCTTTTATTTTTTGTGTTAAAAGTACCTTTAGTTGATTTTTTCGGTTTTGAATTTCTTCCTGAATGTCCTGTCGTTTTTCTGCCAGCGTTTTCTTTTCTGCCTCAAAATCCCTCATATCATATGTGGAAATTACTTCACAAAGCGCTTCTCTGCACAGTTTAATATAATTCAGCACATCTTCCATCAAATCATTTTCCTCAATCAGATGCGCTTTCTCACAATACCGCCTACCTTTCGTATTATAGGTAGTACAAATATAATATTTTCTTTCTCTGCTGGATGTTTGACGCTTAATCGGTGTCAAACGACTTCCACAATCTTTACAAAACAAACAGCTTCCAAAAGGATTGGGAATTTCTGAACCAATCCATTCCCCCCTACTTCCACGATAATTCGTGCGATTACGCTTTTCCTTTAATTCCTGTACAAGAGAAAAAGTGGCTTTATCAATAATTGCCGGATGATGATCTTCAAAAATACACTGTTCTTCTTTTGGAACACGTTTATCCTTTCCATGTACTGTATTTCTGGCACGTTTTCTTAAACGAAAAGTTCCAATGTAAAAATCATTATCTAATAATTCTTTCACCATGCTGTCAGACCAAATGGTTGCAACTTTCTTTTTGCTTATGCGACCTTCTTCAATTTCTCGTTCTCGCTGTACCATAGAAGGCGTTGGGATACCTTGGTCGGTCAAATAATTTGCTATTTTGCGATAACCGGATCCGGAGATATAAAGATCGTAAACCATTTTGATAAATTCTGCCTCTTTAGGAACGATTTTGATGATACTTTTGTCTTTCGTATCCCGACAATATCCGAAAGGCGGTTTTGTCATAAGGGTGCCTTCCTTTTGTCTGGCTCCAATCGCTCTTTTGATTTTCTTACTGGTATCTTTTACATAACGCTCATTGAACCATGTTTTAATTCCAATGGTGTCGTCGCTAGAATCGAAAGAATCGTAATTATCATCAATGACAATGAGATGTTTTCCCCATTCCTGAAATTCATCCAAAAGCAAAAGAACCTTCGCATTATGTCTGCCAAGACGCGAGAAATCTTTCACATATACGGTATCAATATCTTTATCCAAATCAGCCATCATCTGTTGAAATCCTGGTCTGTCAAAAATATAACCTGATACTCCGTCATCTTCATACCATCGGTCAATAACCATTCCATGGTCAGATGCATACTGATTGATAATTAACTTCTGATTTTCTATAGAAACATAATTTCGCTTATCGTCATCTCTTGAAAGACGCACATATCCAGCATTCATGTACTCATCCTTTCTGAAATATTATTTATAGAATAATGTAATATAATTATATATCGAAAACTCTTTTTCGTAAACGGAGTCTCACATATTTTTACAATGAATAATATTACTGTGAGCAGTAATATAATAAGGGCGAGAGAATGTCTCCCGCCCATAGAAATTACTGATTGATTTCTTTTATATGGTTCCGAATCAACGCTTTTATTCCAATATGTATATTTTTATCCGGCTGTCCATCTTCAAACGTGACAACCCGAAAACCTATTTTCGTATATTTCTCCTTATCTGCCTCAAAGTCTTCTGAAGATGTATAATCTGTTCGCCACAGGTAATATGTAGGTTTTTGCAGAGCTATCACACTCTTTCTATTTCTGATGTCTATACTAAGATATAAACATCAGATCGTTTTTGTGCCTGTCTGCTCTATAATATTTTCAGTCTGACTTGATTCGGCAGTAGCGAAAAAGGTTTTCATTTTTCCCATTTTTTCATGGGCAATATCACTCCGATAGCTAGAACCGCCAACATATAACGGAACACACATTTCTAAAATACGATCATAAATTCGTTTCTTTTCTATGTTCGTTTCTTCTTTTAATTGTTTTATCGGAAGATTGGTAGTTACGATCAATGGTCTGCCTGATCGATATCTCCGGTCAATTACACTAAATACAATTCCAAGAGCATACTCAGAATTTCGTTCTGTGCCAAGATCATCCAAAATTAAAAGTTCATATCGAGCCAGAGCATTGATATATTCTGTTTTATCCTCTAACGGAAACATATCATCAATAATTGTAGTAAAATTTGTCATCTTCACAGTAATTTCCTGATTCAAAAGTGCGTTGGCAATGCAGCCGGCTATGTAACTCTTTCCTGTTCCTATTGGTCCCCACAAGAGAAAACCAATATGATTTTTCTTCATATCATTCCAGTTTGCTGTGTATTCTTTGGCCTTCTCGATGGTGGTAGTCTTTTCTGCCAGTTCAAAATTCCAATCATACATTCGTGGTTCTTCAAAACAGATTTTTCTATTTCTTTCCACTAATTCGCGGTGTTCTCTTTCTTTATACGCCTTTTCTTCTACTTCACGTTTTTGACGGATACATGCACATTGTCTGAAATGTTTTTTCATACCAAGAATACTATCTGGAGGGAAAAATGCCTCTACAGGTTCTCCACAAATCTTGCAATATGCTAATCCATCTGCACCTAAATATGTGTTTTCCTGCTTTATCATAGACTGTCGCCCTCCTCATATTCGTAATTTACTCCAATCTTATTACTAAAATTATATTTTTCTTTTACTTTACTAGGTGGCACATTTCCGACCATAGAAGAGACTGTTTTCCGACCGAATGAAGGACAGCTTTTCATCCCAATGGAAGTTGTATTTTCGTCTGTCTGCTTTACATCCGGTTCAGAAATCAACTCTATACAGGGGATTCTCATATATAAATGATTTGGTTTTGAAAATCCTCCGGAACTGCGAATCAACAATCCATACTCATCTAATTCCTTCATGGTAGCTTTTACAGAAGTACAACATTTTCCCCATTTCAAAGAAATTTCTGTAATCGGAAAGACGAAATATACATATCCGTCTTCATTGAGCCAATGGTTTTTCTGTGAAATTCTGGCTCTGTCATATAACAGCATATAAAGTATTTTTGCATTTTGAGAGAGTGGTAGCTCTAACAAAAATTTAGGGAACTGATAATAGGGAAGTATCTTTTCCGTTTCCATCATATATTCAAATTTCATATTTTCTTTTACCTTTCTGAAAAATTAAGGAGACGGATGCCGGCTTTCCCAAAGAGATTTTTATGCTTTATTAAAAGTCTCTTTTTATATCTCCCTATATAACGAAAGGAAAAAAGCTCATTTTACAGGGTGCGGAGAAAAATATTTTTAGATGAGCAAGATCCACCCATGTTTAACGTTATCGCGTTTCCGCCTCCGTTCACCTTATGGGTTTGCTCTTGATGGGGAGTAACAATTCCCCATGCCCTTGCTTATATAATCGGCTTACAAAAGAATTTGTTCGCATCACCACGTGTATTTTCAAAAAGAAAAAGGCATCCAATTACTTATTGAATACCTCAAAATAGAATTATGTTAATTATGATATTTTGTTGCGTACACCGCCGGTGTATCTAATAAAAAAGTGGGTATGGGGAGGCGACAGTTCCCCAACAAGATAAAACTCCGGAATATTACGTATATGGCAGAATGGCGATATGGTAATACCGGGGTGGATCTTGCTCTATTCTTTAGGCTCTAAATATGTAATTGGATTCTGTGCGCTCTGATTCACTTTCAAACCAACAATGGATTTATACAAATAAAACTTTTCTTCTTCGTCCATTAATCCATGATGTTCAAAGCCTTCATCTACAAAAAATACTCTGTTCTCCATTTTCGAAGTCAACTGTGTAACATGCTTTGGCAATCTTTCTAATGCTTCTTTACAAACATACCACGTTGTCGGTTTATACACCGCAACTATTAACGAATTATAAACTCCAAAAACATATTCTACATTCTTCACGCGTTCTAGCGACGCTCGCCAAATACCACGTACCGAATCATACAGAACATCTTCCGTCATTCCTTTTTGATAAAGTTTATTTATCTTGATAATCATTACTTTGTGCCGAATATCTGATTCTTGCAACTCTTCTGCTCCATAAATCTTTTCAAAATCATCTACTGTCAAAGCCTCCGCTGAATGATGTCCTGCAACAATGTTTGTTAACCGGGTATCTTCAACATAATTAAACGCATTAATTAATGCCGCTTCTGCCGCAAATGCTTCCGCTTCTGTCAGATTACAGTTAATAATAACTTTTTCAACTTCCAAGCCAGCTGCTTTAATCTCGGCTATCATCTTCAATTTCAACTTTTCGCTCTCAGGATTTCCCTGACTTTCCAATTCATGTTCAAAAACTCGATTTCCGGTTCCCTTGCCAATATAAAATATTTTTCTATTCCTAGGATCGATCAGACCGTAGACATAATAGTCTCCAAGCGATAATAAACTTTTCTCTGAAAATTTCTCCACATTCTTCTCCTTCTTATTCACATTCAGCCATTATCTTACCCGGCAATAAAATATATTTTCTTATCATCAAAACAATTTCTGTCCTTGTGATTATAAATCCGAATCATTTCATATTCTTTAAGCGTTTTGAAAGGAATATGAATATTCAAGTGCCTCGAGCACGATATCCATAATCTCATTTGAAAACTCCTTCTTCTTGATATTTAGAGACTCAAGCATTTTTTTATTTTTCTTAAATGTCTTATACAAAAGTTTCTTATCTTTCTCATCCAAATCAATACGATAAAGCAAATTTGCAAAGAAAATAATCAACTGCTTGAAATCCTTACAAGCCTTTATATCTGCTTTTCTCCCTTTCCATCCAATGAACTTTTCAAAATCATACTCACTGAATTTAGGTTGTAATCCCATAATTGGATTAACAAGTAATTGAGTGGATGAAAGCATAAGATTTAAATATGCTCCAAGTTCATATTGCTGAGCCTCTGTCATTGCTTCGTAATCTGTTCCAAAGCTTTTGACTATATCAATCGCTTTCTTGAGAAGCCTTTTTTCATTACTTATTCTTTCAATACGCTCTCCTAATTCAACAATAGCAAGCTTATATGATTTCACATCACGATTGCTTATGAGCGTAAATGTATTTTCAATTTTCCTCTTGTTCCTACTCGATTTCCAAAACATTAATCCGCTTGCAACTAGTGCCACACTGGCGATTGCCCATCCAATAGGACCAGCGAGAGCAAGAAAAGCTTTACCTGCAACCATACCTCCGCCACCAGCGGCAAGTGCACCTCCTCCAAGCCAAGCTAATGCAGCATTTGTTGCTGCTGCACCACTTAATGCAGAAATCGCCGTTCCTGTTGAAGCTACTCCAAAAGTCGTTGCTATTCCCATGGCTACGGTCGGACCGAGAGCAACAACAGTGACACCTACTCCAATGCCGGCAGCTCCTGCTCCTGCTTCCTTTACTGCTGCTGCTTTATAATCTCTTTCTATCTTTTCAGCTTGCTGTATCCATTTCAACCTAATTTTTCGTAATTTTTCAAACTCTAATTTCTTATCACTTGGCATATTTCGGATATCATCAAAAAGTTCTTGTATCCTATTTAATACAGCACATAATTCTTCTGAATGGGCACCAAGTTCCTCAATTTTCTTATTTGCATTATTTATTGCAGCTTGTGCTTCATCCTGAGCTAACTGCAATTTTGATTTCTTCTTTTTCAAAGTTTAGCATCTCCACGAAAGTAAAAGTCTATATCTGTCTTTTTAGAGACTGCTTTATTCTCAGGTACGTTCCTAAGTTTTGCAAGTTCAACAGATTTGTTAAAAGCTTCTGTATACAAACCGCTGGATTGAAAATCATTTACAAAGGTCAGCAAGTACTCATCATTGTACGCCGCAGAAATGACTCTCAAACCATTGATATAATCATTTACTATGGTTCTTTCTCTCTGTAGGAATTCTGCTTCGACTTTTGCCTTACTTGTTTTAATTCCTCTTCTTGCTTCTCCGTAAAGAGAAATAGTAAAACGACCAACACCGACAATATTCAATCGCATAAAAAACTCAACAATATTGAAAGTACCACCACCAGTTGCAAATCCTCTCACAGTAGCATCTCCCAAATCTATCAAACAGAACGTACCATGTGCTACCGTCAACATTCGTTTTACAGTAACATTTGTAAATGGTTCACACGACTTCCACAGGAGAGGAAAGTTTCTTTCTTCTTTCGGAATGGAAATATAATACTTGATAAGGCGTCTTATGGAATAAAACAGCCTTACAATCATTTCATTGATAAAAATAGGAATAACCTGTGCTGTCTGAAAACGAACATCATATCCTTTTTCAAAAAGTTTTAGTGCAAGCTCATTTACCGATTTATCAAACTCAGATGCAGGTATATTCAGTTTTCTCTTTATTGCAATGACATCATTGCTCCAAGCCAAAATCGGTGATGGTATTCCCATGCCTCTCCCCTTACTACTTGAAGAACCCGAAACATCGGAAATCAGGTGTCCTATCCAATTTGTAATACCACAGAAAAATTTACTTGGTACATTATTTCCCTGCAATTCAAACTTGTTGTCTGAGTTATTAAGTGATATTAGCTCACCACTTGCCAAGAAATTTGATGTGTTAGTAAATTGATTAATGATGGAGAAGAACAATCCTAAAATCGTTGGATTATGTGCTAGCGATTTGAAGTGATGATTGCTGGGTGTAATATTAATTACCTCACGGAATATTCCACCTCCAACACTTTGGTCATAAGGAACTTTAAACTTTTTTTCAAGAAATTTAACTGCTGCTGATAACGATGTACTATCTCCTTCATATCCACAAAATTGAGCAAAATCAATAGTTCTATCCGCAAACCACTTATCTGTAATATCTCCTAATGGGGACTCGCCGGGTTTACCAACAAAGAAAATCTCAATGAGTCCACATAATGCACCCGAACTTGCAGACAAAATATAGTCATACTTATCACATTCCGGTGTCAAAACCTTTATCGCTTCAAGGGTTTCACTTAGTTTTATTCCCAAGTCAAACAATTCATTATTTGCGTCAACAAATGCATCGGAAATGGTATTGGGAAACACATACCCGTTGTTATCTATATTCAATTCAAGCACTAATGCTTTGTTCTTTTTCATATCTTTCTCATCCCCTTTCCAAAAGCTCCTTCAATAATCTGTTCAATTAATGCAATCTTCTGAAACCCAGAACATTTCTCAATTCAAATTTTCTTGTTTCT
>ERZ773144.1877-NODE-1877-length-17855-cov-2.482135_pt1 | contig 17855 bp, 16 predicted proteins | sample MGYA00580849_ERZ773144 | MGnify/ENA primary metagenome ERZ773144 (study PRJEB29015, sample SAMEA2737861) | human gut metagenome | biome: human gut; feature: human-associated habitat; material: faeces | place: China | collected 2012 ...
TTTGAAAGGAGCTTCTTCATGATTCCCAAACTGGAAGTAAGCGGGGTCAGCTACTCCTACCACTCATTAGATGGTGAGACGCTGGCCCTTTCCAATATATCATTTGATGTGTCTGCCGGGGAATTTGTGGCTATTGTGGGACCATCAGGCTGTGGAAAATCCACCCTGCTGACCATGCTCAGCGGGCTGACCCAGCCTGAAAAGGGGACCATCAGCATTGACGGCGCCCCCCTGTCCAAAGCCCATTCCGCGATTGGCTATATGCTGCAGAAGGACCATTTATTTGAATGGCGCAACATTTTCTCCAACATTTCCCTTGGACTTGAAATACAAAAACGGTTGGACGAACCTGCCAGGCTTGAACTTCTGGATATGATGTCCGCCTATGGCCTGGCCGGCTTTGAATATGCAAAGCCTTCCGAACTTTCCGGGGGAATGCGCCAGAGGGCGGCATTAATCAGGACCCTGGCCCTGAAACCGGATATACTGCTGTTGGATGAGCCATTTTCCGCCCTGGACTATCAGACAAGATTGTCTGTGTGCGATGATATCAGCTCCATCATACGGAGGACCCACAAAACGGCCATCCTGGTGACCCACGACCTGTCTGAGGCCATCAGTGTGGCCGACCGTATTGTTGTGCTGTCCGCACGTCCCGGACGGGTCAAGTCAGTTTTATCCATTGATTTCCCGGAAGGCTGCACCCGCTCCCTTGACAGGCGTAACTGCCCGGAATTTTCCAATTATTTTAATACCGTATGGAAGGAGCTGAAGACATATGAATCATAACGGTCCTTGTTATACCATACAGGAACAGGGCAGGAAAAACTGCGGCACCTGTGAAATGTCCGTGGCCCAGCAGGCCTTTGTTGAAGGGGAACTGCGCCGCCACCGGCAGGTTACCATCTGCCGCATCATGCTTTTAGTGCTTCTTCTGGCGCTTTGGGAGCTGGCGGCCGACATGCACTGGATTGACAGCTTCATCTTCAGTTCCCCCACCATGATTGCCAAGTGCCTGGTAACCATGACCCGGGACGGCAGCCTGTTCCTCCACACAGGCGTCACCCTGCTGGAAACCCTTATAAGCTTTGCACTTTGCACGGTTTTTGGCCTGGCCTGCGCCCTGCTTTTATGGTCCAGCAAAAGCGTTGCCCAGGTGCTGGAGCCGTTCCTGGTACTTTTAAACAGCCTTCCCAAGTCAGCCCTGGCCCCCCTGCTCATTGTATGGCTGGGCAACAATATGAAGACCATCATCGTGGCCGCCGTGTCCGTGGCCGTGTTCGGATCCATCCTGACACTCTACACCGGCTTTACCCAGATGGATACGGAAAAAATCAAGCTGATCTACTCCCTGGGCGGAAACCGGAAGGATGTGCTGGTAAAGGTCCTGCTTCCAGGTTCCCTGCCCATGCTCATCAGCAACATGAAGGTGAACATCGGCCTGTGCCTGGTGGGCGTCATCATCGGGGAGTTCCTGTCCGCCAAGGCCGGACTTGGTTATCTGATTACCTATGGGTCACAGACCTTTGCCATGACCATGGTGGTGACCTCCATTGTGATACTTTGTATTGTGTCCGGGATGCTGTATCAAATCATTGCGTATGCGGAAAAGAGGATAAGTAAGCTTAGTTAACCCTTCAGGCAGGAGCAGGACTTTATAGTTTTGTATGGGTACTGCTCCTATCTGTCCCGTACTGTCTTTAGCAGACCATATCTTAATGCCTCATGGGTCATTTGTCACAAATGCACAATTTCCCAATTAACTTTTTTACACTTTTAACAAATCTAATATTACCTATTGACTTAGAATTTCATGGTATGTATAATGTAGTCAATTGAACAGGGCTTGTAACTATATTTAATGATAGGCAATACCTTCACAATGCTTTAGGCGTGTGTTTGTATTGCTTTTTTTATGCCTATTTTTACCGGAGGGAGGTACAGCAGCCATGATGATTAAGACAATATTAAACAATAACGCCGTTATAGCCATTGATGAAAATGAAAAGGAGGTTGTTATTGTTAAGAACGGGATAGGGTTTAACAGCAAAAAGGGGATGGTGCTGAAGGACAACGATATGGAGAAAGTATTTATCCTCCAGGAAAAGAATGTTTCCGATGATATGATACACCTGCTGTCGCTGATAAGTGAGGAATACATAGAAGTCTCCAAAAAAATTGTGGATTATGGCCGCACGGTCTTAAAGACAGGCGTCCATGACAGCATTTATGTTACCTTGTCCGACCATATCGAACTGGCCGTGTCCAGAAAGAAAAAGGGAATCGCCTTTGACAATGCCATGACCTGGAGCATTAAGAAAACCTACCGTGAAGAATACCACATCGGCGAGGTGGCTTTAAAAATCATCCAGATTGAGTGCGGGGTCACCCTTCCCGAGGAGGAGGCAGGCCTTATCGCATTGCATTTTGTCAATGCCAAGATTCACAATGAACCGGAAGTAACCCATGACTTTGCATACATTTCCGTGTTTGTACAGGACCTTATTAATTTCATCAAATACTTCCTGTGTACGGAAATGGATGAGAACTCCCTGGAATACAACCAGCTGCTCAGCTATCTCCAGACCCTGGCCCTGGTACTGGATGACAGGAAGGCTGCCGCCGTCAGCAGCGACAGCCGGTACTATGAAATGCTCCGGTATGCAAAAGGATATTTTAAAAGGGCTTATGACTGCAGTGACCGTATCCGCAGGTTTACCAAGGAAAAATATGACTTGGAAATCCAGCCTGAGGATATCCTGCACCTTACCATGTACATCAACAAATTCATTAAAAAGGAGTAATGACCTATGTCCAATCAAGAACTGGCCGCCAGGATAATTGAACTTATCGGCGGAAACAGCAACATAAGCCGGGCAGCCCACTGCATGACCCGCCTGCGGCTTAATTTATATAATAATGATTTAATCCAGTTAAAAGAAATCGAGTCCCTGAAAGGTGTATTGGGGGCACAGATGCAGAACCAGCAGCTTCAGATCATTATCGGCCCCCAGGTTGGTTCCCTGTATAACGAGATTGCTGCCCAGGCCAATCTAAACCCTGCTGCTGATGCGCCAAAGACCAACCAGAAGCTTTTTACCAGGTTCCTGGATATCCTGTCAGGCATCTTTCTTCCGGTCATCCCCGCCATTGCCGGCGCCGGTATGCTGAAGGCCATCATCGCCCTTTTAAAGGCAGCTAACCTGGTCCAGGTGGACAGCTACACATTCCAGCTGTTTAACATGATGGCGGACTGTATTTTCTATTTCCTGCCCTTTTTCCTGGCAGTATCCAGTGCAAAGATATTTAAGACCAATGCCACACTGGCCGTTGCCCTGGCAGCAGCCATCCTTCATCCCACCTTCACGGCATTTGTCAGTGCCGGGGACGTTACGGCCATTGAGTTTTTCGGCCTCCCTGTGCGCCTGGTGAACTACAGCTATTCCGTCATCCCAATCGTGCTGTCTGTCTGGATATTAAGCTATGTATACCGTTTTGTGGATAAACACATGCCCAATATCCTGAAGGTCATATTCACACCCACTGTTGTACTGCTTATCATGGTGCCCCTTGAACTGGTTGTCCTGGGACCGTTGGGAAGCTATGCCGGCAGCGCGCTGACCAGCTTCATCACATACCTGTTTTCTGTCAATGCCTTTATTGCAGGATTCGTGATGTCCCTCATCCGTCCTTTGACCGTAATGACCGGTATGCATCAGGGTTTTACCCCGGTTGTATTCCAGAACCTGGCTGAACTTGGCTATGATATGCTGCTTCCGACCATGATGATGTCCACCATGGCGCAGTTCGGGGCGACCGCGGCCATGTATTTCCGTGTGAAGAACCGGGAGAAAAAGTCCCTCATCGTATCGGCCAGCTTTTCCGCCATCATGGGTATTACAGAACCGGCTTTATACGGTGTGCTCATAAGCTACAAAAAGGCATTTTTCGCTGCCTGCCTGGGAGGTGCGCTGGGCGGAGGTTATATCTCCATGACCCATTTTCATCTGCTGAGTTTTGCCTCCTCCAGTATTGTCAGCCTTCCCCTGTATTTCCAGTCCAATGTATCCAATGTACTGATTGCCATTGCCATCAGTATCGTATCCGCGTTCGCGCTTACGCTGGTTTTAGAAAAGACGGATACGGCAGCGGATAGCAGCACCTTTTGCGGATACACCGACACCTCACAGGCATCCGTGGACCCATTGCCGGCAGATTTTGCAGCTCCTGCGGCCCCGCTGCTCCACAGCGCTGTAATCACTGCTCCGGTAAGCGGACGCATCACCCCTTTATCTGAAGTGCCTGACAACACCTTTGCATCCGGCATCCTGGGGGACGGCTTTGCCATCATGCCCACAGACGGCACGGTCACTGCCCTCTACTCATCCAAGCACGCAATCGGCATCACCGGCCCGGACGGCCTGGAAGTCCTGGTCCACATCGGACTTAATACAGTACAGCTGGAGGGCAGGTATTTTGAAGCATATGTTAAAAGCGGGGATAACGTCAAAAAGGGGCAGAAGCTGATTACCTTTGATTTATCTGCCATAGAAAAGGAATATAATCCCATCACACCGGTACTGGTGCTTAACAGCAATAAAAAACTGGATTTCATGAAAAAAATGAATGACGCAGTCACTGCCAACACAGACGTATTACAGGTACAATTTGAATAAGGAGGAAACACATGAGACAGTTTAAGGATGATTTTTTATGGGGCGGCGCAACTGCCGCCAACCAGTTTGAAGGCGGCTGGAACGAGGGCGGCAAGGGCCTGTCCACTGCTGATGTAACCCGTTTTAAGCCGGATGTGGATGTGGAGGATATGCAGAAGCAATGGGAAATCACATCTGCGGACATTGAGCAGGCCATCCGCACACAGGATACCGCCTACTATCCCAAGCGCCATGGTTCTGATTTCTACCATCACTATAAAGAAGATATTGCGCTGATGGCGGAGATGGGCTTTAAGGTGTTCCGCATGTCCATTGCCTGGTCCAGGATTTTCCCAAGAGGTGATGAGGAAACCCCCAACGAGGAGGGGCTGGCATTCTATGACCGTGTCTTTGATGAGCTGCATAAATACGGCATCGAGCCCCTGGTCACCATGTCCCATTATGAGCCGCCCCTGGCTTTTGTAACCGAGTATGACGGCTGGTACTCCAGGGAATCTGTTACATTTTTTACACGTTATGTGACAGCTATCTGCAACCGCTACAAGGATAAAGTAAAATACTGGCTCACCTTTAACGAGGTGGACAGTGTCATACGTCACCCATTCATGACAGGCGGTCTTATAGAAGATCATTTTCCTTCCCATGAAGCCTTTGAACAGGCCCTATACCAGGCCATGCACCATCAATTTGTAGCCAGTGCCCTGGCCACAAAAATCTGCCATGAAACCATTCCAGGTTCCAAGGTTGGCTGCATGCTGACCAAGCTGACCTTCTATCCTTATACCTGCAGACCGGAGGATGTGCTGAAGGCCCAGCAGGATATGCGCGCCACCCTGGCCTTTGCAGACGTACAGGTATTCGGCAGATATCCCGCCTATCTGAAAGCCCTTTATAAGAAGAAAAACATTGTCCTGAAAAAGGAAACAGGGGATGATGAGATACTTGGAAGTTACCCTGTAGACTTCATTTCCTTCTCCTACTACTCCTCTTCCTGCTCAGCCGCTGACACCACGGGCCTTATCGTGGCCGAGGGCAATACATGTGCCGCCATCAAAAATCCGTATCTGAAGGCAAGCGCATGGGGATGGCAGATTGACCCTGTGGGACTGCGCATTTCCATGGTGGATCTGTATGACCGATACCGTCTTCCTCTGTTCATTGTGGAAAATGGTCTGGGCGCCCAGGATGTGCCGGAAGCAGACGGGAGCATACAGGATGATTACCGTATCCACTACATGCAGGAGCATATCAAAACCATGTATGACGCTGTGACCCGGGACGGCGTGGAACTGATGGGATATACATGCTGGGGCTGTATCGACCTTGTGTCCAACTCCTCCAACCAGATGAGCAAGCGGTACGGCATGGTTTACGTGGACTGTGATGACTATGGCAACGGTACATTTAACAGGAAAAGGAAAAAATCCTTTGACTGGTATAAAGAGGTAATTGCCACCAACGGGGCCAGTGTCCTTAACAGGTAACGCCCAACGGTAAATCGCGGACAGGTAACGGACAGGCAGATTCGACGGACAGGCAAACCGCAAATTTCCTGTTGACAAATCCCCTTCCATATCTTATACTGATTTCCATAAACAGGGGAGCTTATTGATAGGCTGAGAGGAAGTTGTGAACTTCGACCCATGAACCTGATTTGGATAATGCCAACGTAGGGACCCATGAAGCAGCTTTTATGCGGGAATACCTTGGTATTCCCGTTTTTTATTGCTTGAAAGCCAGATACCTTATATCCGGCTGCCTTAAAATCCATATTGGTAAACAGAGTGAGCAGATGTTCACGAAGGGGTGCACCACCGCGGGTGTATTGCTTCGTGAACTTTTTTTATGCCCATATCATGCAACAATCCCACAGCAAAGGAGGTGGAACAATGGCAGTCATCAATGGCATCACCGTTGGACTGACGCAGGCAGTGCCAGTCAGTACATATCTTATGGAACACAATTACCGGCTGGATTGCATTGCCGTGGAGCTGAACGGCGGCATTCTGCCAAAAGACAGCTATGACACAACCTGTCTGACGGACAGCGATGTGATGGAAATCGTAAATTTTGTAGGAGGAGGATGACAATGGATGATACAGTGACCAGGGAACAGCTGCAAAAAGCCCTGCGGGAACGGCATACCCAAGAGGTCCAGGATAAGCTGGATAAGGCACGGGTCGCCGTGGCAGGGCTTGGAGGGCTTGGCTCCCATGTGGCGGCAGCGCTGGCAAGGATTGGTGTGGGTCACCTGCATCTCGTGGATTTTGACGTGGTGGACATCACCAACCTGAACCGGCAGCAGTATACGGCCAGGCATCTGGGAACCTGCAAGACAGATGCGCTGGCAGATGCATTAAGGGAAATAAATCCTTACCTGGATATTTACACGGACCGCGTGAAAGTGACAGAGGATAACCTGGTTTCCCTGTTCAGCGGGGAAACCATTATCTGCGAGGCATTTGATTGCCCGCAGGCCAAGGCCATGCTGGCCAATGGCATACTGACCCATTTCCCCGGCAAATATCTGGTGGCCGCATCCGGCATGGCCGGGTTTGGCAGCAGCAATACCGTGATTACCAGGAAGGCCGGAAAAAACTTCTACCTCTGCGGGGACGGCATCTCGGATCCTGCATCCGGAGCCGGCCTCATGGCGCCCAGGGTAATGCTCTGCGCAGCCCATCAGGCCAACATGATTGTACGGCTGATCCTGGGTGAGGAGGATCCGTAGGGCGTATCTGATAACTCACGGCAGCCCCATCAAACACATAAAAAAGGAGATTTCAGACAATGACAGACAAAATCACTCAGACAGACCACGACCCGTTCATCCTGGGAGGGCATACCTTCACCTCCCGTTTCATCCTGGGCTCAGGCAAGTATTCCCTGGATTTGATCCGAGCTGCCGTGGAGCAGGCAGATGCCCAAATCATCACCCTGGCCCTGCGCAGGGCAAATGAAGGAGGGCCTGCAAACATACTGGACTATATACCGGGGCATGTGACCCTTCTTCCCAATACCTCCGGTGCCAGGAATGCAGATGAGGCTGTGCGCATTGCACGCCTGGCCAGGGCAGCGGGATGCGGGGACTTTGTGAAAATAGAGGTCATCCGCGACGCAAAATACCTGCTGCCTGACAATACCGAGACCGTGAAGGCAACAGAAATCCTTGCCAAGGAAGGCTTTGTGGTCATGCCCTATATGTACCCGGACCTGAACGCAGCCAGGGACCTGGCCAATGCAGGCGCTGCCTGCATCATGCCCCTGGCCGCCCCCATCGGAACCAACAAGGGGCTGTGCACAAAGGACTTCATCCAAATCCTTATTGACGAGATTGACCTTCCAATCATTGTGGACGCAGGAATCGGGCGCCCGTCCCAGGCATGCGAGGCAATGGAAATGGGGGCGGCTGCCATCATGGCCAACACAGCCATTGCAACCGCAGGGGACGTGCCTGCCATGGCCCATGCATTCAGGCTGGCAATTGAATCCGGGCGGCAGGCTTATCTGGCCGGGCTTGGACGAACCCTGGATAAGCAGGCCAGCGCCTCCTCCCCCCTGACCGGATTCCTTCATGACTAAACCACAGAAAGGCAGATACTATGTCCAATAACAAGAATGAAACCAATGTGTTTAATAAAAGCATACTGAACACCCAGGTACGCCAGGACCTGGAAATGGAGCGGACCGACCACATGGCCTATCTTCCGGACATGGAGGTCCTTGATTCCGGCATTGACCGCCAGGTCCTTTCCATGATGGAGTCCTATGACCCGGCGTCTTATACGGCCGATGATGTAAAGGCCGCCTTAAACCATGACATGCGCGGCCCTGAGGATTTTGCAGCCCTCCTCTCCCCTGCCGCGCAGCCGCTTCTTGAGGAGATTGCCAGGAAGGCCCAGTCAGAGACAAGAAAACATTTTGGCAACTCCGTCCAAATGTTCACACCCATCTATATTGCCAATTACTGCGAAAACTGTATTTACTGTGGGTTTAACTGTAAGAACAAGATCCGGCGTGCCATGCTTGACCCGGAACAGATTGAGAAGGAAATGAAGTCCATTGCAGCAACCGGCCTGCAGGAAATCCTGATACTTACAGGCGAAAGCCGCAGCCATTCCACAGTCCCCTACATTGGGGAGGCCTGCCAGATTGCAAGGAACTACTTTAAGGTCATCGGGCTGGAAATCTATCCCCTGAATTCGGATGAATATGCCTTTCTGCACGGATGCGGGGCTGACTATATAACGGTTTTCCAGGAAACCTATGATTCCGGTAAGTACGAAACCCTGCATCTGTCCGGACATAAACGGTGTTTTCCTTACCGTCTCAACGCCCAGGAACGGGCCCTCATGGGCGGCATGCGGGGCGTTGGCTTCGGGGCCCTGCTGGGGCTGGCGGATTTTCGCAGGGATGCATACGCAGCCGGCTGCCATGCCTGGCTCCTGCAGAGGAAATACCCCCATGCTGAGATTGCATTTTCCTGCCCAAGGCTCCGGCCAATCATCAACAATGACAGAATCAATCCCATGGATGTACACGAAACGCAGCTGCTTCAGGTGGTGTGCGCTTACCGCCTCCTGATGCCGTGGGCAGGCATCACTGTCTCCACCAGGGAGTGCGCACGGGTAAGGGACAACCTGGTTTCCATTGCCGCAACCAAGATATCGGCAGGCGTGAGCACGGGTATCGGCAGCCATTCGGACGAAATCAAGGAGAAAGGGGACGGCCAGTTTGAGATATCGGACGGGCGGAGCGTGGATGAGGTGTTCCATGACCTGCTTGCCCGGGATCTGCAGCCGGTCATGAGTGATTATATCTATGTGTGAGGATTTAATGATGGACCCTGAACTGAGAGGGCACATCCTGGCAATCACCAACAGGAACCTCTGTTCCAGACCCTTTGAGGAACAGGTCCGCCGGGTCTGCTGTTTTCATCCGGCTGCCCTGATACTAAGGGAAAAGGACTTACCGGATGCTGAGTATGGTGAACTGGCCAAAGAGGTGATGAAGATATGCAGGGAATATCAGGTTCCCTTCATTCCCCACAGCTTCATGGAAACAGCCCGCCAACTGGGCGCGGATAAAATCCATCTCCCCCTTTGGCGGCTGCGTGAGGCATCCGGCACAGGCCTGCTGGATGGCTTTAAGACAATAGGCGTCTCTGTCCACAGTGTGGAGGAAGCCCTGGAGGCAGAGGCCCTTGGGGCCTCCTATCTCATTGCCGGGCATATCTATGCCACGGACTGCAAAAAAGGGCTGCCTGCGCGCGGGACCGGCTTCCTGCGCGCGGTCTGTGAAGCGGCGGACATCCCTGTCTATGGAATCGGAGGCATCCATCTGGATGAGGCACAGATAAAAGAAGTGCTGGGATGCGGGGCGGCCGGAGGATGTATCATGTCGGGAATGATGAGGATTTAGGGTGGGAATGAATTCCCAAACACCTCCCAAGACAAAAAGCAGTTGACGCCGCCCCTCCGGCAGCAGTAGAATTAACCCACAGCAGACTTTTTGCAGGGAAATAAAATCTGATAGAAAAAGAGGTTTACATCCATGGGCTTCCTTATAAAACCAGCCGCCTTCGGCGCACTGATACTGGCAGGCTGCCTGCTTAGGCACAAGAACATCTTAAGCAGCAATGACCAGAAGACATTCAGCAGGCTTGTGCTCAATATCACGCTCCCTGCCGCTGTCATCCATTCTTTTTACGGGTTTGAAAAGGAACCATCCCTTTACCTCATGATTGCCATGGGCTTCCTGTGCAGCCTCCTTCCCTTCCTGGCAGCCTACTGCCTGACAGGTAAGCTGAACCGTCAGGACCGGATGTTCACCATGGTTAATATAGCAGGATACAACATCGGCTGTTTTACCCTGCCCTTAATCCAGAACTTTTTCGGCCAGACCGGCTCCGTGGCTGCCTGCATGTTCGATACCGGCAATGCCGTGATGATGACCGGAGGTTCCTATGCCCTGGTAACCACCCTGCTGCATCTGGATACCGGGGACAATGGCTCCGTGCAGACACCTGTGTGGAAAAGGTTCCTGGGATCCATTCCCTTTGACACCTATATGCTGATGCTGGTTTTCTCCTCCATTGGAATCCAGATTCCCGGCTGGCTGGACGCCCTGCTGGAACCGGTTTACCAGGCAAACAGCTTTCTGGCCATGCTGATGATTGGGATGATGCTGCGTCCTGTCCATGGCAGCGCCGCCCTCCGGAACACCATGCGGGTCATCCTGGGACGGCTGGCATTTGCCTGCATTTTCTCCCTGTCCATCTACCACTTTGCGCCCCTTTCCCTGGAAATGCGGCAGGTGCTGGCCGTGACCGTATTTGCCCCGGTCAGCACCCTGGCTCCTATCTATACGGAAAAATGCAAGGGAGACACGGCTGTATCCAGCTTTACCGCCTCTGTGTCCATTGTCATCGGATTATTCGTCATGTCAGGGCTGGCTATGTGGTTCCGGCTGTAGCGGCGGCTGCAGCAGCTATTTGACAGTCCATGCTTTATCCGTGAAATAAACGCTTCTGGCCAGCTTCAGCACATCCGTATCCTCGTATAAATCCGCATTCAGTGAAATGGAATATACCTCGCTGCTGTCCGGCTTTGCAAAGAATACATACCACATACGGGAGGTCCGGTCCTTCTCCGGCACAGGTCCGTACTCAGCTTCCACGTCTTCCAGTGAGGCAGGGGTGTATAAATCATGCTGTACCAGAACCAGCAGGGCAGGGGCCTCACAGTCAATGACCATGACTGGTTCCGTGATAAACACGGAATGGTTCCATGGAAGGTCAATGCCTGACAGTCCGCCCTGACTGAACCTGCAGTCCGGCCATCCGCCCGTATAGCGTTCCACTGCGCCCGCAGCCCACCATGAATTAGGAACCGTATCATAATCAATATGGGAAGCCAGATGGTCCAGACGTTTTATGTCTTCCGGGTCTGAGGTCGCAAATACATTTCCCCCCGTACTGCTGCCCAGCGCCTCTGTATACTCCTGGTTGGACAGTTCCCGGGGCAGCCGGTACGTCATGTAATCCGTCATGGCTGTATGGGTATCTAAAAAGCGGCGGATGCCCTCTTCGTCCGGCAGCGTCATCCCATAATGCTTCACATCTTCCGGTGTACGGTAAATATTCAGCATTTCTGAGGTTGGCTGGCGTACCAGGATAATATCCGCCAGGCTGCCGTCCTCCCTGTCATATGAGATAGTCAGCGAGTACAGTTCCCCCTTATAATAAAACATGTAGTATTCAGACCAGTTAAGGAAACCGCCCGCTTCCTTGCTGTCCGCCTCATTCGGTTCAGGAAAATCCGCGGTCCGCGCTTCCAGATCTTCCGTATCACGGATTCCGGCCAGACGTATCACATCTTCTGCCGTGATGGCTTTGGCTGATTGCGGATGACCCGCCGTCTTTACAGGAAGCCGGTCCGCGTCCGCTGCTGTTCCGTCTGCTGACCCCCTATCCGCTGCCCTGGTTCCATCTGCTGTCCCGGTTCCATCTGCTGTCCCGGCTCCATCTGCTGCCCCGGTTCCATCTCCCGCTCCTATCCCGTCTGTCCCTCCATCTTCCGGTATCACCCCGTCCTCCATTCCCTCCGGCGCCTCCCATATCTCCTCCGGTATCCAGATTCCCTCAGCCCCAAAGGGCTGAATCATGGAAACAGCTGCCTGGCTTTTATCCGGGAACGTGTAGACAGCCACCATCACATCACCGTCTTTCACAACCGCGGCCTCCCCTCCCTGGAGATTCAGGAGCATTTCCATGGCCAGTCCAGGGTCCAGCAGGTCCTGGTACACCATATCTGTCCGGGCATTCCGGTTCAGTGCCTCTGCCATCCCTTCCTGCCTGTAATCCATGGGTGTCCCGGCAATCCCGCCGCTGTATGCCTCATAAAACCCAGCAGCAGAATGGATTTCTTCATATTGGGTCAGCTGGCTCTGGTCCACATACCAGACACCGCCTGTCTTCTTCCAGGTAATCCGCTCCTTCCATACCCACCGGTGCGGGTCAGAGGTCATGGCATAGTAGGTAATCTCAGTCTGATTTTCCTGATTATGAATCTGATAGAGATGGTCCATGGGCCAAGGACTGGACCATCCGAAACTGATATACGGGTCATCCTGCAGTGACATGACCGGTTCCATCTTATAAAAGCCTTCCGGATGTCCCGGATCATACATACCATATAATGCCGTTCCATCCCTGTCACAAAAAGCCTGGGCCCACTGCCCTGCCCTGGCTCCTATGTCATCCTGCTTTTTCCCTGTATAAGTGCACACCGCCAGCCAGGAAAGCGCAAGCACGATCAGCGCCGCCATGACTCCCGTGGTTTTCGGATGTTTTGCCAAAATGGAAATACGCTCCTTCACAGCCTTTTTCCCATTCCACATGTCAGAAGAAATATTCAGGAATCCGGACGCAGCCCTGGGTTTGACAGTCAGGTCAATCAATGTCCTTCCATAGGAAAACCGCTCCTCCTCCCCCAGACGCCGGACCGCATCCGCATCACAGGACAGCTCGCAGTCACGCTTGGATAAGAACGCGGCCGCCCATACCAGCGGGTTAATCCAGTAGTAGCAAAGCAGGATACAGCGCAGCCCTCCCCAGATATGGTCGCGGCGGCGGGCATGACAGTCCTCATGGACCAGCACATGAGACATGCGGGTTCCGTCTCCCTCCATGTCCTTTGGAAGGTAAATGGCCCGGTCACCCAGATAGGACATGAAACAGGGAACAGCCAGATTTTCAACCAAATAGACCGGAAGCTCCGTGACCCCATAGGTATCTCCGTGATAACGTTCCCTGCTTCTGTAAAGGCGCCATGAAAAACGGAAATTAATCCAGAGCATCCATATAAACAAAAGGATGCCGCCCGCACCCCACAAAACCAGGATGATCATCTGCCAGTCAATCCCCGCTGCCCGTTGGGCCATGGTGGCAGGAGCCGTATAATGTGTCACCTGCCCTGAAGCCAGATTATGGATCAGCGGTTTAAGATCCGGCCTTAAAGCAGCCTGTTCCCGGACAGTCTCCGCTGCATTCATCACACTGAAAGGGCTTGTCATATTCCCCATAAAGCCCAGCACAGGATAAAACCACGGCATCACCAGCCGGATTGCCGCAAGTCCCCATATGCCGTACTGAAGCTGGGGACTGATCCTTCCCCTTAAAAGAAAGCGGAGAAGGATGATTCCCAGAATCAGGACTGATGAAGTAATTAATGTCTCAGCCATGGCGCTCCTCCTCTGCCTTATCAAGAATTGCCTTCAATTCCTCAATCTCCTCATCTGATAATCCGCTGGAGTTCACCATGGCATTGACCAGCAGGCTTAAGCTTCCCTGGTACATGCGGTTCAAGAATCCCCTGGTCTCCTCAATAACCGCCCCGTCCCTCTCAACGCAGGGGTAAAAGAGCTTGGCCCGTTCTCCTCATGGCAGACAGCCCCTTTGGCTTCCAGCCGCTTCAGCATGGTGATGATAACATTCCTCCCCCATCCGGTTGTCTGTTCCAATTCCTTTGTGAGATGGGTGATTGTTTTGGGCGGATTCTGCCATAAAAGGTTCATTAATTTCCATTCACCGTCTGATAGGTTGATCTTTTCCATGTTAAGTCCTCCGGATTCCTGTCATTTTATGCTGCGTAGCTTCAATATCCCTATAGCTTCGATGCCGCCATGTTTTAATACTATCATAAAAACCGCACCGCAATCTGTTCCTGTTTGTATCAGCGCATATTAGTATACACATGTATACTAATATTGTAAGTCCAAACCGGATGCCTGTCAATATGGAATCTTGTCTGCCATCCCCCTCTTCCCTTTTTTCCAAAAAGGCGCCTTTACAACTCCCTATCTGCCCCTGCGCCGCCCAACATCCTTCTCCTCCTGCACATTTACCTTTCCCCTTGCCTTTCACCCAAAAATACCCTATGATTAAATCAAATACGGATGAACATCCTATATGGGGAAAGGCGGTAAAGAATGGCAGATTATCCTGATATATTAAAAAGAGAGCATTTGACCAATGAGGAACGCAAATGCATCTGCAACCAGCTGATGACCACGGAAAGCCATATGGAACGGCTGATACTGAAACATTTTACAGATGAAGATTTCCGTAAGGTCTGGGAGCGCAAGATAGGCGGAGGGGTCATAGGAGGCAAGGCCTGCGGCCTGCTTGTGGCGAGAAAACTGATTGAAGGGAACATGCCCCAATACTCCGGACATATCGAACCGCATAATTCCTTCTTTATCGGCACGGATGTATTCTACCGGTACCTGGTGCTGAACCGCTGTGCCGAGCTTAAGGCGCAGCATACCCTGGAAAAGGAGCATTTTAAGGAAACAGAAGAACTGACAAACCGGTTAAGGAAGGGCATGATCCCGGATGATATACATAAAGAACTGGCAGACATGCTGGACCATTATGGAACCACCCCTATTATTGTACGTTCCAGCAGTATCATGGAAGACGGATATGGCAATGCCTTTTCCGGCAAATACGAATCCATCTTCTGTATGAACCAGGGAACAACGAAGGAAAGGCTGGAGGAACTGGAGGACGCCATCCGCCGTGTCTATGCCAGCGTAATGAATGAACAGGCCATTGAATACCGCAGGAAACGTCATCTGCTGGATGTGGATGAACAGATGGCGCTGCTGATCCAGCAGGTGGCAGGGCAGGCGTACGGCAGTTTCTATTTTCCGGCTGCAGCCGGAATGGGCTGTTCTTACAATCCATATAAGTGGATGGAATATCTGAATCCTGAGGCAGGCATGCTGCGCATGGTAGCCGGACTCGGTACCCGTGCAGTGGAACGGACCCCAGGGGATTACCCACGTCTCATATGCCTGGACCGGGCACAGGCCAATTTGCGCACCACCATGGCAGATCGGCACAAATTCTCCCAGCGGAAGGTGGACGTGCTGGACTTTGCCGCCAAACAGCTCTGCACAAAGCCGTTGGAACAGATAATAGGGCTTCTGCCAGACAGGCAGAAAAAAATGGTCTTAAGCAGGGATACGGAGGCGGAAGACATGCTGGCGGAACGCCATATCTACAGAAAGGTATACTTTGCAGACTGCCAGGGACTGGTGGATGACATGGATTTCATACATCTGATGCGGGACCTTATGAAAATGCTGGAAGCAGCGTATGAACGCCCTGTGGATGTGGAATTTGCCGTTTCCTGCCCGGATCAGGGCGGATGGAAGCTGAACCTGCTGCAATGCAGGCCCCTCCAGGCCGTCCGTTCCGAGCAGGTGCGGATTCCGGAAGGCGTGGACCATGAACTTCTGTTTGACGTGCGAAGGACGTCCATGCGGCGTTCCAAGGAAGAGCGGATTGATTACATTGTCTGGGTGGACCCACAGCAATATTACGAATATACCTATGCGAAAAAACCGGATGTGGCGCGGTTAATCGGCAGGATAAACCAACGCTTTGAAGATACGGATTACAAGTTAATGCTTCTGGTCCCCGGCAGGATCGGCACCTCGTCACCTGAATTGGGTGTCCCGGTAGCTTACTCGGAAATCAGCCAGTTCAACGCCATCTGCGAAGTTGCCTATGATAAGGCAGGATACCACCCGGAACTGTCCTATGGCAGCCACATGTTCCAGGACATGGTGGAGGCAGATGTCTACTACGGCGCCATCAATGACAACAGCAAGACCCGTCTTTATCAGCCGGAACTGCTGGCAGGCTGCCCGGAGATACTGGCAGGGCTGTGCCCGGATGAGCCGGAAATGCTTCGGATTGTAAAGGTGTATGACGTCAGGAAATGCGGGGCCAGCCTGACCCTGGACGCCCACGAGGGGCGGGCGGTGTGCAGGATCAGAGGTATGCAGGATTAAAGGAACTCAGAATTAAAGAAACACACGATTAAAGAAACTCACGATTAAAGAAATGTGGGAGGGCTGAACAAAGCCTCCCGCTATTTCACTTCCTTTTTCTGTGCTGCCGCTGCCTCCTCAGGCAGCCAGTCCGCCTTCAGATAATACGCCAGCATCCCAATGGCGCATATCACCCATGTAACCGGCCAGCCGGTCATTACCACAAACAGGTTGTTGGTCAAAGGAACTGCTATCATAAGATAAATCTGTCTCAGCACAACAAAGCATCCCAGCATGTAATACATGGGAATCTTGGAAAGTCCGGCGCCGCGCAGGGCCCCGTTCAGGATCTGTACCACCGGCAGCACAATATATGCATAGGAGAAGATGCGCAGCATACCGCTTCCATTGGCAATCACCTGTACATCGTCCGTGAAAACGCCAATCAGGTAAGGCGCAAAGAAATACATGCCCACGGAACCAACCAGGATGACCAGGGAACTCATCACCCATGCGGCCCAGATTCCCTTCTTCACACGCCGGTACTGCTTTGCCCCGATATTCTGTCCCACAAACGTGGTAATGGCCATATTAAAACTCTGCAGAGGCAGCTGGAGGAACCCGTCAATCCTGATGGCCGCAGAATAACCAGCCATGGCAGTTGCGCCAAACCGGTTGATGTAGGACTGCACGATTACATTGGAAAAAGATGTAATACTCTGCTGAAGGGCTGCGGGGAATCCGAAGGCGATGATTTTCTTAACCATCTTTTTATGAAAATGTATCTTGCGCAGTTCCAGTTTATAATCCTCCTGGGTATGCATAAGCTTGTACATGACCATGGCCGAGCTCACGGCCTGGGCTATGATGGTGGCAATGGCCACACCTGCAATCCCCATGTGGAACCCACATACAAACAGAAAATCCAGGGCAATATTCACGAGACTGGCCACAGCCAGATAGATCAGGGGATGTTTTGAATCCCCCACTGCCCGCAGGATGCCTGCGCCCATATTATAGAATAGGGAAAATGTGATTCCGCCAAAATAGATCAGCAGATACAGGGAAGAATGGGGCAGCACCTCTTCCGGCACCCCGATGGCAGAGGTTTGGTGAGAACCATGCCCGCTCCCGTGAACACTATGCTGAGAAGCGCTGTGAGAGCCACAGAGCTGTGAACCGCCCTGCTTATCTCCTCTTTTTGCTTTCCCCCAAAATATTGCGATATGACCACGCCGGCGCCTGCTGAAAGCCCCATAAAGAACCCCACCAGCATGTTGATCACCGGCGTGGACGCCCCCACAGCGGCCAGCGCATTGGTATTCACAAAATTTC